>QFCH01002434.1_pt1 | contig 71195 bp, 85 predicted proteins | sample 5346071 | NCBI WGS metagenome assembly QFCH01 (sample SAMN09062255, study PRJNA434731) | Human gut metagenome, whole genome shotgun sequencing project. | isolation source: stool timepoint B chromium assembly | host: Homo sapiens | collected 2015
TTGCAAGCAGGTAAACATGGGCTGTTTCTTAATATCTTTTTGTTTGGGAAACACCGTCTGTTGATTGCGTGATCGTACTCAGACCAACCAAGGTGAGAAGCCTTTATTGCCAGATGGTTGGACGAGGTACAAGACTTTCACCCGAAACAGGTAAGACACATTTACTTTTACTGGATTTCTTATGGCATACGGAACGCCATGAACTCTGCCATCCGGCTGCGCTCATCTGCAGCAATCCGGATGTTGCACAACAGATGACAAGGAACCTTGAGGACAATGCAGGTGCGGCTGTCGATATCGAGGAAGCTCAACAGGAAGCTTCGGAGGATGTACAGGCACAGAGAGAAGCAGCATTGGCAAAGGTACTTGCAGAACAGAAACGCAAAAAACAGAGACTTGTTGATCCGCTGCAGTTTGAGATGAGTATCCAGGCAGAGGATCTGTCAAACTATGTACCGGCTTTCGGCTGGGAAACGGCACCGCCAACAGAAAAACAGATCAAGGCCCTTGAAAAGATGGATATCAATCCGGCAGCTGTTGATAATGCCGGCAAAGCATCACTGCTTTTAAACAGACTTAAAAAGCGCAGGGACGAAGGACTTGCAAGTCCGAAGCAGATCCGACAGCTGGAACAAAGAGGTTTTAAAAATGTTGCTTCATGGTCATGGGAACAGGCCAGAAGACTGATCGATCGTATTGCTGCCAATGGCTGGAAAACACCAAGGGACATACAGCCGGCTCTTTACAGGCCACCGGTTATCGAATCAGGAAACGGTGAGCTTGACTGGTAGATTGGAGATAAGATATGGAACACAATGACATCAGAGAATTATTAAATTTCATAGAGCCATCCGCCTGCAGCTATCAGGAATGGATCAACGTCGGTATGGCGCTCAAGCATGAAGGCTGTTCCGTATCTGACTGGGAAAACTGGAGCAGAAGAGATGGCCGGCGTTACCATTCCGGAGAATGCGAGAGAAAGTGGCGTTCATTTCAGGAGACCACTTCTGATATTGTAACTGGCGGAACGCTTTTTAAGATGGCAGTCAGTGGAGGATATGTTCCTGAGCAGGGGAGAGAGCTTAGCTGGGACGATGAAATCACTGCGCCAGGCATTATCACTTCACCGGAATGGACAGAAGGCTGCGAGATCACAGAGCCGGTATCCTGGCATCCTGGAAAAGAAGTGACAAGATATATTGAAACGCTTTTTGATCCGGGAGAGATCATTGGATATGCGATGAAATCAAGGCTGGATGAGGAAAGACAGAAGTTTATTCCTAAAGATAAAGGCACATACAAACTGACAGCAGGCGAGATTCTCGAGAAGGTCTCGAAGCACGGAGATGACATAGGGGCATCTCTCGGTGATTATGACCCGAGGGCTGGGGCATGGATCCGCTTTAATCCGTTAGACGGAGAGGGTGTCAGAAATAGTAATGTGACTGAATATAGATATGCTTTAGTAGAATCCGACAATCTGGATATCGAAAAGCAGAACAGCATCATCAGAGAGCTTGAATTGCCGGTGGCTGTCCTGATGTTTTCCGGTGGAAAGAGTGTTCATGCCATCGTCAGGATCGATGCTGCAGACTACAAGGAATACCAGAAACGTGTCGAGTATCTTTATAAGATATGTGAAAAGAACGGTCTAAAAGTCGATACACAGAATAAAAATCCATCCAGATTATCAAGGCTTCCCGGCTGCATGCGCGGGGACAAAAAGCAGTTCATTATTGATACAAATATTGGCAAATCAACCTGGAATGAATGGCAGGAATGGATAGAAGCCGCAGATGACAATCTTCCGGATGTGGAGGACCTCTCAGATGTATGGAATGATATGCCGGAGCTTGCACCTGCACTGATTGACGGCATTTTAAGGCAGGGACATAAGATGCTGATCGCAGGACCATCAAAAGCCGGCAAATCGTTTCTGCAGATAGAGCTCTGTATTGCTATTGCGGAAGGCAGGAAGTGGCTTGGTCGGAGCTGTGCACAGGGCCGTGTCCTGTATGTCAATCTGGAGCTTGACAGATCATCATGTCTCCATCGATTTAAAGATGCTTATACGGCACTTAGATGGCAGCCAAAGAACCTGTCAAACATTGATATATGGAATTTAAGAGGCAAATCCGTGCCAATGGATAAGTTGGCACCAAAGCTGATCAGAAGAGCACAGAAAAAAGATTATGCAGCCATTATCATCGATCCGATCTATAAGGTCATTACAGGCGATGAGAACAGTGCTGAACAGATGGCAAAGTTCTGTAACCAGTTCGATAAGATTTGTACGGAACTGGGATGCGCCACTATCTACTGTCATCATCACAGTAAGGGCAGTCAGGGCGGTAAACGTGCCATGGACCGTGCATCGGGTTCCGGTGTATTTGCAAGGGATCCGGATGCACAGCTGGATATGATCGAGCTGACGGTGCCGGAAACCATGAAGAAACAGGAAGAGAATAAAGCGGTATGCAGGGCATGCAAAATATATCTGGATGCTCATTGGGATTGGCGAGAGGATCTGTCGGATGATGATCTGTTAAATGCCAGGTCAATGCTGGCATACTGTGAAAACAGTCTTTCTGATTCACAGATGGCAGAGCTTAACAAGCAAATAGAAGACGAGAAAAGAAAAGTCCAGCAACGGACGGCTTGGCGTCTGGAAGCCACCTTGAGGGAGTTCCGCGGTTTTGATCCTATCAATGTATGGTTTGACTATCCGATACACCGTATGGACGTATCCGGGGCACTGGGAGACATCACACTTGAAGAGGACAAACCCCGCTGGCAAAAAGGTGTCGAGAAAAATAAGGACAATGTCCAGAAGCGAAAAGAAGATAAAAAAGCTGCCCTGGAAGAAGCTATTGAAAACGGAAACTTTGGAGAGCATCCAACACTTGATGATGTGGCCGGTTATCTTGGAAAATCGACCAGGTCCATCCGGACGATGGTCAAAGACCATGGCGGATATGTTGTTAAAGATAACAAGATCATGAAGAAGCTTGGAAAAGAAAAACACTAGACTTTTTCAAAATTTCAAAATTTTGCAAGATTGACAGAAAAATATCAGTGAAAGAACAGACTCCAGTCTTTTTCACTTCAAAATGCTTTTTCAGCGTATCTGCCAAGCTTCAAAATGTCATGTTTAGTATACAAATGTTAAAAAAGTGTCACGTGGGAAAAAGACTTAATACCTAAAGGTATTAAATTATATTTCCCCCGCAAGCGTGGTCACGTGGGTAGGAATGGACGGGCTCAATAAGCAGCCCGCCCGTTCCCTTCCCCTTCCACGATGACAGGGCGATTGCAGAGGGGGGGGATGAAAGTATGGAGTTTTTCATGTCGATGATACCGCCGACAGTCACGTACCAGGAAAAGAAAGTTTCAGTGATCAACGGGCGTCCTGTATTTTATGAGCCGCCTGAATTAAAAGCAGCGAGAAGAAAACTTACCGACCATCTGGCAAAGTACCGGCCGGAAGAAAAAATGACCAGCGGTATCAGGTTATATGTCGGATGGTATTTCCTGGTAAACGGCCAGCATAAAAATGGCGAGTACCGGATCACGAAACCTGATACAGACAATCTGCAGAAGCTACTCAAGGACTGCATGACCTCTGTGGGTTTCTGGAAGGACGATGCGCAGGTTGCATCGGAGTGTGTGGAGAAATACTGGTCTGAAACTCCGGGCATCTATATTCGCCTGCTAGAGCTATGAGAGTGACTTATGTTTATAAACTCAGACGAGTGTATGAGAACAGTCTGAGCAGAATGAAAAATACATACGAAGACTGGAAAAAGGTCGATGATGCCTTTCAGAAGATTATTACCGAATCTGGAAATGATCCGGAAACGACAAAAGCAGCTCTTCAATTTTACGACCAGTTAGAGAAAGAATTTGAAAAAGCCGGAAGTATAGATATCCGGCAAGGTAGAAAAGGAGGCTCTTATGAAAATTAGTGAAACTGAACGCGAGGAAGTTAAGCGAATGTATTTCGAACAGGGCATGACCAGAAAAGATATTGCCAGTACTAAAGGATTATCGCAACGCTATGTGAGTGCCATTATTCATAACACGGACATGGGTTATGGTTATCGTACAACTGGCAGACGGAAACCTCCGGCCGGCAGGATAACTTTTGAGATGATAGATGAAGTTATGAATAGTCTGAATGTTGGAGATGCAGTACTTGTCGATACCACAGAGGACGAAGATGGCTATACATACAACACGGCAAAGAGATGTCCGATAATTGGTAAATATAAACATATCTTCGCAGTACAGGTTGGTAAATGTGTAAGTGCATTCAAGTATGTTGACTTGCTGCTGGAAGATGGAGTTAAGATTGGAGAATAGATATGATCACGATTACGACAGAAAATAAAAGATTCACCTTAAAAACAGATTCTGATCAGAGCGATAAGCTTTTTAACGAAATAGTGCGTCACCTTATTGGCCGGAAACCTTCCGGGGGGCAGTGATGAATACGAGGAGGGTGAATGAAGTGAGTTACGTTGACGATAAAAGATATGTGCTTGAACATATTGACAGAAGAACGTTGCTGGAACAACTTGCAGAAGAAGCAGCAGAACTGTCACAGGCAGCATTGAAGCTGATCAGGGCTGAAAAGCTTTCCGATAATCCAATAACGACACATGTATCAATTGCATCGGAGCAGTTGAATGAAGAGTTGGCGGATGTTTTGGTGGCAGCCGATGCGGTTGGAATTCCAGTTCTTGAGTCCTGTGATAATTCAAAATGGCGAAGATGGGCGGCAAGGATTAGAAAAGAACGTGAAATGTAACAAGTAAATAACAATTAACCAGGGACGGCGTTATGCTGTCCCGTTTGAGTGGGAGGGGATGCGACATGCCGAATGTAAGACCGATTAATGAAAAGAAGTATGGAATTAGTAAACATAAATTCCTGCAGGCATACCATTTTTGTCTGCAGTATAACGAATGGAAAGATGAACTGGCTTATAAAACCAATGCAGTCAAATGTGCTGAGGTTACTGGATTACCCAAAGGCAGCAGTACCGGAAATTCAACTGAATCATTGGCTATCAGGAGAGCAACACTTGAAAAAAACTGTGAGTTAGTTGAGCAGACATGCATTGAAGCGGATCCAGAAATCAAACAATGGCTTTTGAAAGCTGTAACAAATGAACATATCAGCTATACATACCTGAAAGAGTGTATGGATATCCCTTGTGGCAAAAAAATGTTTTATGATAGGCGGAGAAAATTTTATTGGTTGCTCTCTCAAAAAATTTAGAAAAGAGGGGTAATCATAGGACATGTCAATAGTATATAATCATATCATGAAGTTTTCAGAAATGAAACTTTGCCATAATATATATTCCCCAATACATTTTATAAAACACCCTGTAGAAATATGGGGTGTTTTGTTGTATGATAAAATAAAGTGTATTGAAGGAGGAATATTATGGATTTAAATGGTGTTTGTGAAATTTTAAATGAAAATAATTTGGAAATTACGCTCTATTTTGTAAGGAAAAGACGAGATGGATATATTTCATATTCTCCAGAAGTTGATCAGACAATATATACGACTTTATTGCGTTGCATTAAGGAATATATTGCTAATTACATCACATATGAGCAGGTAGGATTTAATCCGACAGGATATAGAGATGGAACCATAGAAATCTGTAATTATAACTATGTCGGAAATTATGAAGAAGTATTAAATTGTTTTGATGGTGGTAATATAGAAAATGTTGAAGATGAAGCTGAAAACTTTTCATTTTATTGTTTAAAAATTGAAAACAACGCAGGATATGAATTAAAACTTTTTAGGCGTGTCACAAAATTTAAAGATTATATTCAAAAGGAGTAATTGCTGCATTTCAAGGGAATCGTTTGAATAGAATTGACAGTAAAATGCTTGGACTCGATGGGCAAATTGATTTAATAGTATTTGAAAATGAAATTGCAGTTTTGAGTCATGTAGCATTGGAAAGAATTTTTAGGTTAGATGATCAATTTGAAAACAAGGCACAAGATGCTGTGAATCTAATTCGAAATACAAATAAAATTATTAATATGGATGTGTTTGAAGAAGATTGCATGAATGATATGAGAATCAGAAAAATTTTGACTAAAATGTTGAGCGAGAGCAATAATTTAGAAACATGTTTTGATAATTTTGCTAATGTGCAAGAAACGATTGATCTGTTTGAGCTGGATATAGAAACGCAAACAGCACCAAACGAAGGAATAATATATGAACATAAAGGACAGTTAATGGATATTTTGAGATTAGCTAGAGATTCTTATTATAGAAGCTTAATCGGAGAGAAGCCTGGAATTGATAATAAAATTTAGGAGTGATTATAATAAAAAGAATATTTGTAAAAATATGTATGTTTGTTTCTTCCTATTTTCCACTTTATATCATGTTGCTTATTTTATATTTCGGAAAGCTTTTAGAACTTATCGATAAATTTAGCAAAAAAAAATTTATCTTTTTATTGACCATAATAGTGGCGATTATAGTATCCTTAATAAGTTCATTTATAATATTAAAGAGTTCAGGAACTAAAACATTGGATATGAATGAAATAGAACGTCCTGATGATACAATAATCAGTTATATGATGACTTATATCATTCCTATTTTATCAGTAAATTTCAATGACTATGGAGTAATTGCAGTTAACTTTTTCATGTTTTTACTAATTGGATACTTATATATACGTCTTAATTTATTGTATTTAAATCCATTATGGTCTATTGGAGGTTACTTGTCATATCGAGCAAATTCAGAAGTTATCATTATAACTAACATTAAATATGCTGAATTAAAGAAAATGACAAAAATACGTGGCTGCTATATTGCAAACGACATATTTATTGCACAGAAAAAAGAAAATCAAGATTATATTTAAGCATCCTTCGGGATGCTTTTTTCATGCCGTCATAGCTCAGTGGTAGAGCAATCGGTCGCAGGTTCGATTCCTGATGGCGGCTTAAAAACGAAATGATAAGTAGGTGAGGTGATGGCAAATGAAGAAAACTTAAAAAAAGGAGAGCTGACACGGTTTCGAAGCGGCGAGGAAGCGGTGAGAAATGGAAGAAATGGCGGCAAGGCATCCGGTAAATCCAGGCGCCGGAAAGCAGCTCTCAGGGACACAATGAACCGGCTTCTGACGATGCAGGTAAATGTCAATGGTCTGTCAGATGTTCTGCTGGCTGATGGCGGTGAGAGCACTTATGAAGAGGTCATTGGCATGGCGATGATTGAACAGGCAATGGCTGGCAATGTGAAAGCCTATCAAGCTATCATGAGTACCATTGGCCAGACAGCGAAGTCAGAGGGTGATATCAAGGAGCAGCAGGCGAGGATTGACCTGCTTAATGCCCAGAAAGAAAAGACAGCACCCGTTGAAAATAATACAACTGAAGAAGTATCTATGCTGGATCCACATGATGTTATTATTCCGGAATTTTGTGAACTGCTCGATGATACAGAGCATGAGCATCAAATCATTACTTCCGGACGTGCCGGTACAAAGTCAAGTTATGCCGGCATTCTTGCTATCAGCACCATTGCGGCTGACGAATCCGCTGCCATTGTTGTCTTACGAAAGCGCCATAACAAGCTGCGCAAGACTGTCTACAAAGAAATGATTCGTGCCATTGGTCGACTTGGCATGAATAAAGACGATTTTGATATAGGTGTATCCCCGATGCAGATCCGGTATAAAAAGAATGGCAATACCATTTACTTTTCTGGTTCAGATTCCATTGATGACACAAAAGGTATCATTGATGAGGACAAGCCAATTGTTATGGCCATTCTGGATGAGCTGACAGAGTTCTTTGATGTGGGCGAAGGTGAGGAAGAGTTGACCAACATCGAAGCAACATTTGTCAGAGGCAATGACGAAAACTTCCGGATGGTCTATTTGTATAACCCGCCAAAGAATCCGAATGCCCCGATTAATGTTTGGTGTAAGAAGATGGAACTCCGGCCGGATGCCATTCATAAACATGTGGATTACCGTGATGTGCCTGTCGCATGGATTGGTAAGAAACTGATTGAATCTGCAGAGCTGTTAAAGGCAGCAGATTTCAGACTGTACCGTTGGGTATGGCTTGGTGAGAGCATCGGCGTAGATGACCTGATCTATTATATGTTTTCCGATGAACTCCGGGGGGAAAGCAAAGCCGAGATATTTAAGCTGATTGGTATTGGTGTGGATTATGGCCAGCAGAATGCCACAACCTTCCAGGCAGCAGGCGTCAACATCAATACCAGAAGACTGGAAGGACTCGCAGAGTTTTACCATTCCGGCAGGGAATCCGGTAAGCAGAAGAGCCCGTCGGAATACGCACAGGAACTGCTCAACATGACAGATGCGCTACATGAGAAGTATTCATGCAGCGTTTTCTACATTTACATTGACCCTTCAGCAAAAGGCCTTGCAGAAGAAATTAAACGACTGGCAAGGCAGTCCCGGCCATATGGCATTTCCATCAAGGATGCAGACAACAATGTCAAAGTCGGCATCCAGCGTGTACAGAACTGCATGACATACGGCATCATGTCGGTGTCAGAAGACCAGGCAAATCTGATCAGGGAGTTTGGCACATACGAATATGACAAGGATTCCATTGAAGCCGGCGATGAAAAGCCAATTAAAGTTGATGACCATTGTTGCGATGCCTGGCGTTATCTGGTTATGGGATTATGGTCAAAGATTAAATATTTCTTGCCGGCAATTGAAAGAGGTGATGATTGATGAATGTGATAAAGTATCTGCGTAAGGCAGGCTATGACACCGTAAGCGGTGAATTTTATGGAAAAATATATGAATGGCAGAGCTGGTATGAAGCGGATGTCAGACATTTTCACCGGTATAGAATTTATAATGGCAAGAACACAATCAACTGCCGGCGTTTAAGTCTTGGAATGGCCAAGAAGCTGTGCGAAGATATCGCTGATTTGCTTTTGAATGAGCGTGTGATGATTACAATCAATGATGGCACAACCAGTGATTTTGTTATGAATGTTCTTGAGAGGAACCATTTTGAAGTGCTTGGCAATGAATATCAGGAACGCAAAGCCTATACAGGAACCGTTGCATACGTCCCTTATCTGGATGATATCAGTGTTGACCAGGAAGGGCGATATGTGTCCGGCGGTACTATAAAAATCAATTACGTATCCGGTGAGAACATCTATCCTTTATCCTGGGACAATGGATTTATCACGGAATGCGCTTTTGTGTTTATGCGGACGATTAAGTCCAGAGACTATGCGCATATCCAAATACATAAGCTGGTAGACGGCAGCTATGATATTGAGAACCATATTGTTGACTGTACGAATGGCTCAGAACGGGAGGTACTTGAAGAAAAGTGGAAAGACCTGCCGAGCTTTGCCAATCTTGCGCCCGTTGTTCATACTGGCATGGCAGAACGGCAATTTGTCATTGACAGGCTTAATATCTCTAACAACTATTCATCTACCAATCCAATGGGTATGGCTATCTTTGCAAATGCTCTGGATGTTTTGAAAGGCATAGATATTGTTTTTGATTCTTATGTCAATGAATTTGTTCTTGGGAAGAAAAGGATATTTGTTGCACCAGAGATGTTAGCGACAGATATGTTCGGCAACGTGGCGTTTGATCCAAATGATGTTGCTTTCTATCAGCTTCCGGAAGAGATGAAAGGAAACAAAGCAATTGAAGAGGTCAACATGACTATTCGATCAGAGGATCACGAAAGAGGTATTAATAACTTGTTGAATATTCTTTCTTGTAAATGCGGTTTTGGCCAGAATCATTATAAATTTGAAAATGGCAATATCCAGACAGCAACACAGGTCATCAGCGAAAATTCGGATATGTACAGAACGGTTAATAAAAACGAGATCATTCTTGAACCTGTTTTAACAGAACTTATCAGAATTATAGCAAGACTCGGTAGAATTATTGGCATCAATACAGATCCTGATTCAAAGGTTGCGATTGAATTTGATGACTCAATCATTGAAGACAAGGCAAGTGAACGGCAGCAGGACCGTTCAGACATGGCAGCAGGTGTTATGACAAAGGTCGAATACCGTGCTAAATGGTATGGTGAGACTGAGGAAGAAGCCAAAAAACACATTGTTGAGGATGAAAGTGTGGTTGAGTAATGAAACCATCAGAACTTGAAAAGCTGCCGCTTCGGATGGAACAGCTCTATCGTGAAATCGGTGAGCTGATGATGGAAGATGTGGTCAGACGAATTCGAAAGACTGGAAAGATTACATCCACAGCAGATTATCAGATTCAGAGGCTGGTTCTTCTGGGAGCTACATCACAGGAGATTGAGCGGGAGATTCAGAAGCGGTTAGATCTGGCATATGAACAGCTCTGGAAGATGTATGACGATGTCATTGACTGGGAATATGTCCGTAATCGTGATATCTATGAACAGATTAACAGTGATTTCATTCCCTGGGAAGATAATTACCAGCTACAGCAGACTACGAAAGCCATCATGAATAATGCCCTGCTTGATCTGAAGAATATCACCCGAAGCATGGGTTTTGCGATTCAAACAATCAACGGTCTGAAGTTTACGCCAATGGCCGTGTTTTATCAACAGTATCTGGATCAGACCTTGATGAGCATCGTCACCGGCGCCACAGATTACACCACAGCTCTCAGAAAGTGTGTAACCATGATGACCAACAGTGGTATACGGACAGTTGATTATGCATCCGGACACAGCAACCGAATTGATGTGGCGGCCAGAAGAGCCGTGATGACAGGACTCGGCCAGGTCACTGGCCAAGTCGCTGATTATCATGCAAAGAGGCTGGGGATTGACACTTATGAAGTTGCCTGGCATGCCGGCGCAAGAAATACCGGCAGCGGATATTTCAATCATCAGAGCTGGCAGGGTAAAGTCTATACAACGCAGCAGCTGCATGATGTCTGCGGCCTTGGTGAAGGCGGCGGTCTTCTTGGATGGAACTGCTATCATGAATATTACCTGTTCTTTCCGGGACATTCCGAGAGAAACTGGTCTGATGAATGGCTTGATAACATGAACAAAGCTGAGAATACTCCAAGGGAGTACAACGGCAAGTGGTATGACATGTATCAGGCAACGCAAAAACAGCGTTCAATGGAAACAGCCATGAGGGCACAGCGTCAGAAAGTCCGGCTCCTGCAGAAAGGTGAAGCGGACAAGGACGTTATTCTGAATGAGCGCATCAAATACAATGGACAGTTGTATGAGTATACGAAGTTCTCTAACAGGATGAATCTGAAAATGCAAAAACAACAGATTTATCAGGATAGCCTTGGTACGGTTGGTATCAGAGGAAAGACACCGCCTTTGAGAAAGATTCCGACAAAAACAGAAGTGCGCTATTCAAGATTTTCGGAACGTTTTCAGGAATTTAATAATGGCCAGAAGGATACCATTACAACCAAGAGCCTTCTTAATAACCTGAACAGAAGTGATATTGGCAAAGAGACAGTTGCCTATATACTCGAGCATCCTGAACTGAATATACAAATGTGCTACAACATCGATCACCCTCAGAATGTTGATGGGAAACAGCTTGCTGATACCATTTGGATTTACGCTTCGGATACCAAAACTGTTCAAAGAACAGCAGAGGTTATTATTCACGAAATAACTCATCATCGATACAACATTGGTGGTAATCGTTGGTCAGAATGTGTCTGCAAAGCACAGGAAGTAAAGCATAGAAATAGGCGAAATACATTGACCGGCGATGAATTGAGAAGTATAATAAAAACAGTTAAACAACTATATCCAGAACTTCCGTGGAAAGGATGATGCAAATGAATCCGTATGAAATGAATGATATGATGAAGCGGTTACGAAATGGTGAGAAAGAGCCGTGTCCAATCTGCAAAAAGGGTATAATGATTCCTGTAGGTGATTATAAAATTACCCATTGCTTTTATTGCAGTAACTGTAAAACAAAATTAAATCTCAATTAATACTGAACAGTCAAAATATAAAAAAAGAGGAAGTGGAAACGGGTATATGTGTCAGATTATTCATGAGATTCATTTGGATGAATATACGATATTGAGAATGGATCAGTTACCAGATAAGGCTTATAGTAAATTCAGAATCGACGGAATTGAGTACGAACCTGTTCCAATTTACGACGCGCCAAACTGTATTGCATTTAAGTCAAAAGACAGTTTCGAAGGAAAAACAGTAGAATTTATTTAATACCATCAGTCAGAGACGATTGGTGGTATTTTTATACCCATTTTTAGGAGCAAAAACATGACAGTAATCACTATTAAACCAAAGTTTATTGAGATATCCGGCCATGCCACAGAGCCGGTTGTCTGTCACGGTCTATCCGCTATATCCAACATGGTTGCAAATTATATTGCTGACCATGGATGGGGCAGAGTGACATACGGCGATGGTTATCTGAAGATAACAGGGATGCGGCCGGAACGGTACAATGATCCGCTGCTGGAAGCTTTTAAACGGGCGATTATTGATATCGCCAATGAGTATCCCGGAAATATCATAATTAAATCGAATTTAGACACCTTTTCATAGGTGTTTATTTTATGCCAAAAACGTGATGGCTTTAAAAGCTCGGGTAAATACCGAAAGGGGTTTGAAAATGATGAAAAACAGAATGAACTTAACAATGTTTGAAGAAGGCGGAGCTGGTGGTCAGGGTGCTTCTGGCGGACAGAGCAGTTCCGGTGGTAGCGGCGGCCATCCAAACGCTGGTGCAACATACAGTTTTGAACAGGCAGAAGAGATTGCCAGTGCCAGAGCAACAAAAGCGGAACGAGCAGCACTTGCTAATTTCTTTAGAAGCCAGGGCATGACTGAGGATGAGATCACATCCGCAATTAATGACTTTAAAGCCAAACGACAGGCCAATACACCAAACGTCTCCGAGATTGAAAAGGAACGTGACCAGTACAAGGGCCAGATTGAGAAGATGGAGAATGAAAAATATCTTTCTTCCAAAGGTGTCGACCAGGATGATCTTGATTATGTGTCATTTAAGGTTGGCCAGATAGTTGATGACAAGACGGATTTTAAGAAGGCAGCAGATACTTATCTGAAAAATAACCCACGTTATACAGGACAGGTTTACAGAGTAAGCACAAGCTCTAAATCTGGCGGTAATGACGGTTCCGGAAGCTCCGGAGGCAACGATTTTATTAATGCAGCTATCAGAAAAGCTGCAGGGAGGTAATGAATGAAGATTAAAAGAATGAATTTGAGAATGTTTGAAGCAGATACCCAGATCATTGACAGATCTGGTGCAGATACTCTGATTCCTGAAGAGAGAGCCCGAGAGATTATCCAGGGTGTTGTAACACAGTCCGCGGTATTATCACGTGGCCGTAGACTGCCAAACATGTCCAGCAGAACATACAGAATGCCGGTTCTCGACATGTTGCCAATCGCTTACTTTGTAAACGGTGATACTGGCCAGAAGAAGACAACCAAAATGGCATGGGATAAAAAGATGATCACGGCTGAAGAGATTGCGGTCATTGTTCCTATTCCGGAGGCTGTTCTGGACGACTCAGAATATGATATCTGGGGCGAGGTAAGGCCAAGAGTGGAAGAAGCTTTTGGTAAGAAGATTGACGGTGCGGTTCTCTTTGGTGAGGACAAGCCAACATCCTGGAGAGATGATATTATCGCGACAGCTACAACGGCAAATAGTATCGTAACCCTTGGCTCTGCAGATAATATCTATGACAAGATTATGGGTGAGGAAGGCGTCATTGCAAAAATTGAAGATTCCGGTTATTTCGTCAACGGCCATATGGCGGATATCTCCATGAGAGCGAAGCTTCGTGGCCTTCGTGATGATAATGGTCAGCCAATCTTTAAATCTGATATGCAGAGCGGTACAAACTATACCTTGGATGGCTCAGCAATGAGCTTCCCGAACAACGGTGCATTCGATAAGTCTAAGGCACTGATGATCTCCGGTGATTTCTCTCAGCTTGTGTACTCTATCCGTCAGGATATTACATTTAAGCTGTTTACAGAAGGTGTTATCCAGAACTCTGATGGTTCTATCGCTTACAACTTAATGCAACAGGATATGATTGCATTACGTGCGGTTATGAGACTTGGCTGGGAGATTCCAAACCCTATCAATTCTCTTAAGGAGAAAGCATCCGAAAGATGCCCATTTGCCATCCTGAAGGCCGGTGCCTAATTATGGATGCTTATGCAGATTATGAATTTTATATCATAAATTATCGCGGGAAAGCAGTAAGTGAAACTGACTTTCCCGTTGCTGCATTAAATGCCACCCAGTTTATCCGGATGCTGACAGTCGGACGTTCAGATAGGTATGAAGGAGACGAAATTAAATATGCAATCTGTGCCGCAGCAGAAGCTTATGCTCAGGCATTCCGGCTTTCTGAATCAGAAACCCAAACCGCCGAAATCAGCAGCGAAAATACAGATGGCTACAGCGTTTCATATGTTTCCCAGAGACAGTCCGGCGAAACGCAGGAAGCCTTATTTAAGCGAAAGGCCTATGACGCTGTCAGGGCATGTCTTTCCGATACAGGATTGCTTAGCAGGCGCTGCGGCATCATGAAATGGTAGATGGAGGCGGTGAGATGATTACCAATGGTGATATCACAATCTATAACAGGGAATATAATTCACAGACTCGTCTGGATGTCTGGCACAGGACGGTGATCAAAAACGTCTGGCAGCATGCTGATAACAAAGTAGCCCAGACAGATTCCGGATTAAAGAGCAGTGATGCTTTCAAGATCCGGATCCCAAAAGCCTCCCCGGACAAGCCTTATCTTGACCCGGAAAGCTATGCTGCAGTCACAAACAAAGACAAGTATTGGACCATCCAGGAAGATGACATTGTTGTGTTGAGTGCATGCAAACAGGATATTTCAAAGCCATCTGATCTGAAGGAAAAGCGCATCCGATATGCGAAGATTGTGTCCTGGTCAAATAATAATGTTAGTTCACAGCCGCACTGGCGGATTGGAGGCATCTGATGGGCAAGGTCTTCACGATTGAGACACCCAGAGGGCGGATTATTGAGGCGAAGACACCAAAGGGCAAGATTACAGCGAAGCTTGAATGGAAAGAGGGATTTAGTACCAGAAAAGAAGGCGACTTTGAGCGGGCACAGGTTTTTGTTGATTCTGAATGCCTGCGTAAAATGAATCCACTGACGCCGCGCTTGACCGGAGCTATGATTAAATCCGGTTCACTTGGAACAGCTCTCGGAACTGGCCAGATCAATTATCTGACCCCTTATGCCAGACGGCAATATTATGAGAACAAAGGCCAGGGACAACGTGGCCGACTCTGGTTTGAACGGATGAAGTCGCAGAATGCCAAGCAGATCATGAAGGAGGCGAACCAGATTGCTGCAGGAAAATAACACGATCATCGCTGCTATCAGGGACTATATTATGACCTGTCCATTCTTACGTGGCGGGGCAGTCAACATTGGTTATCTCGGAGACCGTATAGAATATTCTATCGACATCCTGCCAATGACGCCTATTGTCAAAAAATATGTTGGAGGAGGCTGCCAAAAGCAGATTGGTTTTACTCTGACCAGCAAAGAAGCTTTTGACGGCGATGCCCGCACAGCTTTGGACAGCAGCGGATTTTATGAAGATTTTGAAAGATGGATTGAAAAGAATGAGCGGTACGAAGTATATCCGAAACTTCCTGAAGGACTTGAACCTTTCTTGATTGAAGTTACAACATGCGGATATATCTTTGATGTCGAGACCGACATGGCCAGATATCAGATTCAGTGCCGCCTTGTATATGAACAGGAGGATTGAAATGCCTAAAGGTAAATTAGTAAAGCGCCATCAGAAGGTGGCTTTTTATGGTGTTCCGGATGGCTCCGGAAGTAAAGTTACGTATACCAGAATGACAGGCTTTACAAGTTTGAGTACATCAAAAAACCCAAAAGAATATTCCAGACAGTATGTGGATGAAGCTTTTGAAGAATCCGATGTAACCGGCTACAGCCCGTCTATGAGCTATGCATTTGATCAGCATGCCGGCAATGCTGTCCATGACGATATCGTCAAGATCACAGATGAGGAGCTGACTGGCGAAGATGCTGTGAGAGAGATTGTTCTGGTGGACCTTACCAGCACAACATTCGGAAATGGTTATTCTGCAAGAAAAAGAAGCTTTTCCGTGATCCCGGATTCTGAAGGTGACAGCACGGATGCCTATACGTATTCCGGTTCCTTTAAAACAAAAGGAAGCAGCGTAAAGGGTACAGCGACACTGGATGAATCAGCCGGTACATTAACATTTGCATAAGGAGAGAATATATGAGTCAGATATGGGAATACAATGGTCAGCAGTTTGAATTTGATATTATGATCAAAGATGATGCTGTACGCTATGAAGAAGCGATTGAAAAAGTTGAAGAAAAAGCAAAGCAGATCAATACGATCACGGGCATGAGTAGCATCATTCAGTTCCAGTGTGATGCGTTCTATGCCTTTTTTGATGATGTGCTTGGTGCAGGCGCTTCCGATAAACTGTTTAAGAAATCTTACAATCTGAGGGAATGCAGTGAAGCTTATTATGATTCATTTATCCCTTATGTAAAAAAGCAGAGCAATGATTATAATAATTACTGCAAAGCAGCCGGACAGGCTGCTCCTGCTCAGCCAAACCGCGCACAGCGCCGCCACAATAAGAAGAAAAGATGAAACTCTATGAACGATATCCACAGTCTGTGACTGTGTGTGGAAAATCGTATCCGATTGAAACAGATTTCCGGAGATGGATTGAGTTTTATGATCTTGCTATCCAACAGGGGAATGAAGAGGAGCGGGTTAAAAAGATGCTGGCTCTGTATAAGGAGTGGCTGCCGGATGACCTTAAAGCAGCCATTGCTGCCTTGTGTGAATTTTACGCTGCAGGGCATATGAAATCTGACGATGACGAGCCGAGGAGAGGAATGCCAAACTATGATTTTGAGTTTGATCAGGATTTCTTCGTGTCTGGGTTCCGTGAGAATTACGGCATTTCCCTTCTGCAAGTGGATTACATGCACTGGTGGGAATTTCTGGCACTTTTCCGTGGCATGAATGCTAATACAGAGCTGAAACAACGGATGCAATTGAGGTCGATTGATACCGGCCAGATCAAGGATCCGAAAGAACGAGCGCGTATCCGGCATGCGCAGATGGCCATTGCAATCCCTCTTCCGGAAATGGATGATGAAGCGATAGGCGATGCATTTGCATCGGTGTTTTAATGGAGAAAAAGATTGAAAATGAAAGAGAATGGTATGAATGCCCGAACTGTGGCCAGAAGCTGCTGATTTATAACAACAGAGCCCATGCAAGAGGCATTTTTCTTTTGTGTAAGAAATGTAAAAAAGAAGTCGAAATCAAAATAAAATAATGGAGGAACATTAGTGAGCCGTTGAGCCGTGTTATCCAGAAAGGAGGAAACATGGCAGACGGCTATTTGAATTTTGACACAAAAATAAATACATCCGGGTTTAATGCAGGGCTTAAATCTGTCGGAACAGTAGCTGCAGGAGCATTGGCCGGCATCACAGGAGCCCTTGGCGGTGCAGCTGCGTATGCAATAAAAGTCGGCTCTGAATTTGAAGCCGGTATGTCTGAGGTTGGCGCTATTTCTCAGGCATCCAGTGCTGATCTGGAAAAGCTGTCTGAGAAAGCCAAAGAAATGGGTGCCAAAACAAAGTTCTCAGCAACCGAGGCAGCAAGTGGGCTGAAGTATATGGCCATGGCCGGCTGGAAAACCGATGACATGTTAAATGGCCTTGAAGGCATCATGAATCTAGCTGCAGCAGCTGGTGAAGATCTGGCGACGACGTCGGACATTGTCACCGATGCTCTGACGGCCTTTGGACTACAGGCATCTGATTCAACTCACTTTGCGGACGTCCTTGCCCAGGCATCATCCAATGCCAACACCAACGTGTCCATGATGGGCGAGACGTTTAAGTATGTGGCGCCTGTGGCCGGGGCAATGGGCTATTCTATTGAGGATTGTGCAACAGCTATCGGTATCATGGCCAACAGTGGTATCAAAGCAGGACAGGCTGGTACTTCTTTAAGAGCGATGCTTTCGAAGATGGCAAAACCAACGGATGAAGCAGAAGCGGCCATGAAACGTCTTGGTGTTTCTTTGACGGATTCTGGCGGAAATATGAAATCCCTGGATGAACTGATGGGAGATTTGCGGACAGGTTTTGCTGGACTGTCTGAAGCTGAACAGATTGAGGCAGCCACTTCTATTGCCGGCCAGGAAGCAATGTCCGGATTGCTGGCCATTGTGAATGCATCAGATGACGATTTCAATAAGCTGAAGTCATCCATAGAGAACTGCAATGGCGCAGCAGAAGACATGGCAACGGTTGCGCAGGATAATCTGCTAGGCAATTTAACAATGCTGAAATCAGCCGCAGAAAGTCTTGGTGTGGAAGTCTATGAATCCATGGAAAAGCCACTCAGTCAGGCGGCCAAGCAGGCGACAAAGTATGTCAGCCAGATGGTGGATGCTTTCAAGAATGGTGGTACCAGCGAACTGATTGAAGCCGGCTCAAACATTATCGCAGATGTTGCGGTTGGCGTGGCAAAGCAATTGCCAAAGCTCATCTCACTGGTTGCCAGCACTATTCAGTCATTGGCAGTAAATCTGAATAAGCAGCTGCCACAGTTGATATCCACAGGTAAAGACATCATCGTGTCCCTGTACAATGGCGTAGTCCAGATTTTGCCATCATTGCTATCACTGGCATACAACATTGTCACATCCCTGGCAGAAGAGATTGCGGCTGATGCACCGCTTCTGGTGGAGTATGGCGTTGAAATGCTCGGACAGCTTGGGGTTGGTCTGCAGGAGGCTATACCGGAATTTCTGGCCAATGCATTACCGTTGCTTGAACAGTTTTCGACATCCCTGCTTGAAAATATCGGCCTGCTGGTAGATGCCGGTATTCAGTTTATCTATAACATTGTAGATGGACTAGTAGCAGCACTTCCAGATTTGATTGCGTACGGTCCGACAATCATCACGAATCTGGCGAACATCATTAACCAGAATGTTCCAAAGCTGATTATCGCTGGGGCAAGTATTATCCTGAAGCTGATCGAGGGCATTATCGCCAATATCCCAAACCTGATCGCACATTTCCCTGAGATGGTGAAAGCCATTATTGCGGTCATCGGTGCAGTGAACTGGATTGGGCTGGGTAAGACGATTATCAACGGCATTGCCAAAGGTATTGCAAATCTGGCTAAAAATATTCCTACAGCCCTTAAAAACATTGCCACAAAGGCATTTACTGGGTTTAAATCAACGAACTGGTCATCTCTTGGCCATGACTTGATTACGAAGATAGGAAGCGGTGTTTCTGGGCTGGCAACTAAGATTCCATCTGCCCTAAAATCAATCGGCAGCTCAGCGATGACAGCATTTAAGAGTCTTGACTGGTGGTCTATTGGTAAAAACATTGTTATGGGGATTGCCTCTGGTATCTCCGGAGCTGCAGGTGTTATCGCAGATGCTGCCAAACAGGCTGCAAAGAATGCATTAGCTTCTGCTAAGAAATTCCTTGGTATTGCATCCCCATCCAAACGCGCCAGAAAAGAAATCGGCCAGATGTACGGCCGTGGCCTTGAGTTAGGTATTCTGGACGAGAAAGATAAAGTTGGCAAGGCATCTGAACTGTTGGCCAACAGTGCTGTCAAGGAAATTGAAACACCGGATTATACGGCCATTGCAGCTATGGCAAGAAATAAAGTCACAGCAGCAACCGTAACCATGGGACAGGAATATATTAATTCTGTCAATGGTTCTGGACATGGTTCGGATCCGGATGCTCAGATTGATTATGACAAACTGGAAGCCGTGTTCCTGCGGGCGCTTAATAAGACCAATGAACGTCCTGTTGTTTTGAATGGACGACAACTTAGCAGGGCGTTGAAAGAGGAAGGATTTGTAACAGCATGATAATTAAGTATGTTAACAGCAAAGGCAAAGAGGTGAACCTGAATAAGAGCCCTTACCGAATGCTCATCTCGGATATCCTTGACTATGAATGGGAAGTTGTCAAAGATGATGAGACAATATCCGGATTTAAGCGGACACTGTCTCAGCACAAATTGAATATCGATGTCCTGAAAAAAGGCGAGCAGAATGCCAGAATGCTGGTCAACAATTTGACGGATATTTTTGATATAGATATCGTAAATAAAACGCCTGGCAAATTGTATGTGGATGACTGGTATCTGCCGTGTTATATCTATTCCTCTGAAAAGGGACGATGGGAAACAGCACGGATTATTTCCTGTACCTTTGGTATTATCACAGACCACCCAGCGTGGATCTGTGAGCAGGAAATATCCATTCAACCCCTGGATGAATCCGCAAAAGCCATTTCTAATGCAAAAGGTTATCCGTATGGCTATGCATACAGTTATCCCATCAGCCAGACTACAGTTCGGCTTACGGTTGACCATTACGCTGACAGTGATTTTCAGATGATCATATACGGGCCGGCGACAGATATCAATATCACCATTGCAGATCACCCTTACATCGTCCATTACCAGGTTGAACAGGGTGAGTATCTGACCATAGACAGCAGGGACACTCAGCCAGCAGACCGAAGAATATTCCTGACGAAAAATAACGGTGAGAAAGTCAATGTATTCAATTACAGGGATTCACAATATTCCGTGCTACAAAAGATACCCGCAGGCGAACTGACTATAAATTACAGTCGGTTGTACGGTGTTGATCTCACACTGTTTTTAGAGAGGAGCGAACCGAAATGGATCTGATTTTATTTGATAAGGATTTTCATGAAATTGGACCGGCGAAGCTGGAAGTTGATTTTGAAGTCGGTGACAGCTCCACATCAAATGATTTTGAAATCACGACGTCATTGACTGATTTTTACGGCTTCTATATCCCGGGTACAGAGGTTGGGGGCATTGTTGAATGTCAGACCAGCATATCCAACAGTACTACAAAAACCTTGAAAGGATGGAGCTGGCGTGGCCTTCTTTCACAATGGATCATTTCACCGCCATCCGGGAGCGATTACAAAATCGTATCCGGAGAAGCAAATGCGGTTATCCGTGGGCTTATGAATGACTGCCTGGGCGGCTTCTTTACAGTTCCGGAAGAGGATAGCAAATTGACAATTAACAATTATCAATTCAAGCTCTATACGTCCATGCTGGAAGGGTTGATGGATATGCTCTCTGAGCATGATTACCGTCTGGATATTTATGCCAAGAAGGCAGATCCCGGCGGCCAAGTGCAGCTTTACTGCAGGGCACTTCCAATCACAAATCTTGAAGGCGAATACAACAATGACGTTGGTCTGACATTGACATTTACGGATGATCGGATGGGGATCAATCATCTCATTTATATGGGAAAAGGAGAGCTGCAGGAGCGACAGCGGGTTGATTTCTACATCGGTAAATCCGGAAAAGTGACAAGAACACAGTACTATAAAGGCCTGGCAGAACGCCAGGCTTATTATAATTATTCTTCTGCAGAATCTTATTTGGAATTACAAAAATCCGGAGCGGAAAAGCTTCGGGAGCTTGCGAGCTCAAAAAAGCTTCGGATAGATGCGGAGAGCGTTGATCTGAATGTCGGTGACATCGTTGTTGGCCGGTACAGGGAGACAGGATTGGTTGTGGAAGCGCCGATTAACAAGAAGATCTATCGAATTTCAAATGGACGGATGACAATTGAGTATGGCGTAAAGGAGGAAACATAAATGGCAATTCTTTTGAATGGTGATGGCTATCAGGGCATTACGGCGCAGGAGGATGCAGACCTGTACGCAGGTCTTGCCGGATCCGGGCGATTGATGCTGAATGTTGGCCGTAAGATGGAATGTGAGATCATCGACAATAATACAGTGAGAATCTATGATGGCGAGCTGATCAGCAAAGGCAGAAGAATTCATATCGACGCCGGTACCTGGGATGATTTTACGATTCCAACAGGAAGTCAGGGAGAAATCAAGTATTTTACATTAGGTTACAGGTTGTACAATGACGGTGGCCAACAGAAGTGTGAAGCTGTATTGAAAACAGACAGCAACTTGCCTGTTTATACGGAACATGATCTGAGAGACGGTTCTGCAGAGACGTATGTATCCTTATATTGCATCAAGCAGGAAGGGCTTAACCTGACAAACGTTACAGCCTTGTATACGAATATCGCCAGTCTTGAAGATGTCTGGAAACAGCTTGGTATCCTGGGAGCTGAGCAGAAGCTTCTCTGGTCGGGTACAGTATGGCCAAGTGATACACAGACAGTTACTTTCTCCGGAAAGGTTTCTGATCAGAAAAATGGTATCGTACTTGTATGGAGCCGGTATGCAGACGGTGAAGGTGCAAAAGATGATCAGTTTATTTCCTGTTTTGTTCCGAAAAAGCTTATAGCTCAGAAAGAAGGTAAGGGTCACACCTTCACGTTGTTTGCCAACTCATTTTCAAATGTATCAAGTAAGTATGTATATATCAGTGACAATCGTTTAACTGGACACACGAACAACACTGCGGCAGGATCAGGAGCTTGTTCGATTAAGTACAACAACAAGTATTTCTGTCTCCGGTATGTCATCGGTGTCTAGGAGGTGTGTGTATGAGAAGTCTTAATTTTATCGCAATGGGGCAGAATCTGCAGAAGAACCCAACCTGTGATTTTTCCGGCCTTGTCAGAGGCAGCAAGGGATATCTGCAGGCACATTTTAGTTTTGATGCTGAGTGGAACGGATGCGGAAAAGTGGCTGTATTTACGCGTCTAGGAAAAGAATACCCGGCAAAATTATCTGCAGATACCTGTATAATTCCAGAAGAAGCTCTGTCATATAGCCGGCTGCATGTTCATGTGATTGGTGTGCGGGACGGTTTTAGAATCAAGACAAACGATGTTGAGATTGAACAGGAGAGATAAGATGGCAACAACAGAAGAGCTTGAAAAAGAAATACTGGCAGAGATGGCTGCGGATCCGGTGGCCTATTCTGCAGGGCCGGTGAATGATGCCATCACGATTGATGGAGAGTCAAGGGTGATCAGTGTGCCGGCTTCTGAGATCCTTTTTGGTGTCGAGACAGATAAGGATGTTGAACGGAAGCATTTCAGGTGTCCGAAGATTGTTGGGGATGGCATTGATCTGTCTAAGCACCAGATTTATATCAGTTATATCACATCAGATAGCACAGGAAAGTCATTCACGGGTGATTCCAACTTGTACCTCTGCGAAGATGTGGCCATCGATGGCGATGATGTTACCTTCTCATGGCAGCTGTCAGGCAACGTATTTGCCAGTGCAGGATTTATTGCTTTCAAAGTTCTGGCTGCCAAGACAGACGGTGAGAACGTTCAGACAAGATGGAACACTGTGCCGGCGGTTGGCACAGTGTTGATGACTGTTCCAGATGGAATGGATATCTCTGAAACATATCCGGATATCGTGACGCAGCTTCTTGAACGGATGGAAAGTGTCGAAAAGATAGCAACAGAAGAGGCTATGCAGGGGTATGTCAATACATATCTGGAAGCCCATCCGGCCGATATCGATGAGACATTGACAGACCATAAGAAGGCAGCGCCTGCAGATGTGGTGGGAAAATTAAAGGAAGAGGTTTCTGACAGCCTGGGCGAGTTGCGTTATCATGGTAAATTTACTTCAGGAAGTAAATATTCTATTGTTGATACTTCTATTGCACCTAAAAAGGGCGATTTGATTTTTTTTAGAGTAGACGAAAATAATAGTGCATTATTTTCTTCTGCTAGTCTGTTTCTGTATTACACAGACAATAATTATGACACAGTAACCATTTCAAAAGTTGGTGATTATAAATTTGTTGTTGCTCAAAAAGATTATATTAAATCCCGCATAGGTTGTGAATGCTCTCAGGCAGATGCAACAGAACCTACATGGAGTGCAACCGTTATGAGTAGTGAAAAACACAGCCTAACAGGAAGTCTGATGCTTTTCTATTCTCTGCTCGATAGTGGTATTGAATTAAGAAAAAACGATATCGAAAATCTGAAAACCGATTTCATCAGTAAACATAGCAAAAGATTTGTTGTTTCTAAAAGTCAAAACAATACTTATCTTGACTTTACGGTGGACGCCAATGACAAAGGACTTATCTTTGTTTCTGAAACAAATGCAACAAAGTTTACGAATTATGATTTATATGCACACAAGCCTGACGACACGTTTGAATTAATCAAGAGTAATATATCGGTTGTTGGAAGTATGTATATGTATGATAACAATAATAGGTATGATTACCTTAGAATTATCTTTAAATGTTCTGCACCGTCTACATCAGACGAGTATGTGTCTGTAGTATTTACAACAGACACAGAATACACAGCATTCGGATTCATTATAAGGTTATTGGGCGATGTTGATAATCTAAAAGAAACATCCGCAACACGGGAACAGATTGCAGACCTTGATTCAAGAATGTTGAAATCAGAAGAAATCGTTCTTTTTCAGAGAAACATTATAAACGTAAACAAACTAATTAGTGGCAAATACATCAATAATCAAGGCGATTTAAAAGATAATGCAAACTATTCTGTGACAGATTATGAATTTGTAGAGCCTGATACTACATATACATTTTGGAGATGGGGAGACAATTATCAATTCGGGCAGAATGCGTTTTATAATAAGGACAAAAAATTCATTTCTTATCAGAATGGTGGTAAAAAATGGACAACTCCGTCCAATGCGTACTATGTCAGAATGTCTATGCCCACTACATCATTTACGAATGGAAATTCGATTGTTTGTAAAGGTACTGTTTATACAGATGATACAACCTATCAAAATGAATATAAAACTGTAGTAAAACACTATATCACAAGGGAAGAAATCGCAAAGGTCAATATTCCAGATGTGGTAGAATCGGATACATTAGGCACACTTACCATTGAAGCAAGTAATAGTAAGAAAAACAATGTTATCGGATTTGAAGCAAACTTCTCAACTATGGGTAGCGTAAGAATCGCTCATGGAACGAGTTATGATGCAAACAGGTCTGCTTCTATCGTTGTCGATGCAACAAACATCTATCTGTATGATAAGTCAACCAACCTTCGTGCTACTTATCCACATGGTCTGACTATGGATAAATTCATCACAGTTTCTATCGTGGTCGGGCAGATAAGGACGGCAAAGATTATTCTTACTACTGCGAACGGCAGATTTATTCAAGACACTGATTTTTGGGGTGGTTGCCGTGAAGATGTTACTGCACAGGCTATCAGTGGAACGTTCACAAATGCAAGATTGACGTGGTATGTGCCTGACTACAATTATGATTTATGGGCGTTTGGTGATTCCTACTTTGATTTCTGGGTTGCGGATATGATTCAGAACCTTGATTACCACAATTTCATGTCTGATGGTTTTGGTGGTAGAGGTTCGGTAGGTGCATTTAAGTCGTTGAAATTGGCACTTGAAAAGGCAACACCCAAAAAGATACTTTGGTGTCTTGGCATGAATGATCCCGACACAGCAGATGCTATTGATGCAAATTGGAAGAACACAGTAGATAATCTTATCAATTTATGTGATGAGAAGGGAATTGAACTGATTCTGTGTACTATCCCAATCACACCCGTTACAGAGCATAAGTATAAAAATGCTTATGTAAAGGCAAGTGGGAAAAGATATGTTGATGTGTGTCATGCTGTTGGGGCAGATATTAGCCCCGAATGGTATGAGGGCATGAGAACCAACACAGAAACAGATAAAATTCATCCAACCAATCCACTTGGAACAAGAACGATTGCGGATTATATGCTTGAAAATGTTCCCGAGTTGGCAAACTAAATGGGGCAATCTTTGATACTATTACTACCAAAACATACCAAAAAGAAGGGGAGTGTTAAACTCCCTTGTCTTCTAGCCACTGATCCATAGCTTTGCGGACACACTAACTTACACTACGTTCTTCGCGGGAACAGTATTTCTTGATGCGTTCCATTTGCTCCGGATCGAAGCTAACGGATTGCTTGATAGCCATAAGGGTATCAGATTTTCTTGTCCTTGCAGAGTTCCTTTAGGTGATATATAATCTTGGTATATTATTCTAAGGAGAAATTAGCTATGGATTTTGGTTTTATACTAACTTATGTAGTGTGTTTTGTAATAATAGCATACGGAATAAATTACAGCAAAAGTAAAAGAACGGTTGCAAATATGACAATCGCTAAGGGCATAATGTATTTCTATTTGGCAATTGCTATATTTATAAATACGTATTTTGGAAGAGATACCAATAGATATATTACTGGATTAACCCTTGGAATTGCAATCATTGAAGGAAGTACAGCAGTCAAAGATGGTATTGAAAAGCTCAAGGATTTTATTAAAAGCAACTTGCAATAAAATGGCAACTTATACGTGAACTCTGTTAAGTAAAATAGATTCATTGCGGTTTGGATTCAAGAGAGTTGTTCATTTGTGAAATCAATATTGTGATTTTGACGAATGTACGTTCTTCTCTTCTTGTAATGTTGTCTGGAATGATATATAATCCCAGTATATTATACTTGGGAGGTACATATATGACGTATAATGATTTTATAGCCTTACATCCATGGGTGGATTTGACGTTAAACCTTTTTGAAACATTTGCCCCAGTTATAGTCGCAATTTTAGCAATCATCATAAATAATTCAAAGTCCAGTAAAAGGGATAAATTGAATAAGAAACTGGATATGATTGTAAATTGTGAAAATATTTTAATTCAAAAAGTAAGCCTGATGGAATGTGCTATGGACGAGTTGATAGATAAATTTGGAGATGTTTTGCAATGTACAACTATTGAAAAGGTAAGGCCTCTTTTAAATGACTATAAGTCTGCCAAAAGTGAAGCTCTAAAAAGTCTCATGGAATTGTACAATTACAGCACATCTGCAACTGGCATCTTGTATGAAAATATTGATGCAGAGGACATAGGAAGTGAGATTCGAACAATTATAAAGTCAATAGATGAAATGATTGTTACGCACGTAACTAGAAATGGGTTAAGAAGAATGGGTGATGAGGAAATAAAAAAAGCGAACACAATAAAAGATGACTATGATTCTTTCAAAGCATGGCAAGCAGTTAAAATTCAAACGATTATGGAAAAAACATTTGAGCTAGTGAAATAATTCTAATATTCAATAGGCCATGGGGTATCCTATGGCCTTTCCTATGTCCACAAGACCTGCAAAGGTCTTATTTTTATACACATTTTTAAGAAAGGGTGATGAAAATGAGAAAGAAAGTAACCGCATTAATCCTGGCAGCTGTAATCACCGTTGCCGTATCGGTGCCAGCATGGGCCTGCACACCGCCCCTTGGTGTCGGCAACATCTGGGGAGACTTGACACCGCCAGATGAAATCGAATATGAGCCGAGCGATGACGTAAAGGATGCCTGCGACAATGCTGCTAAAAAGTGGCTCGAAGAGCATCCGATCGACCTTGCGCCGGCTGAATCTGAGACAGAGATTGAGGCAGAAACTGAGACTGCAGCTGAAACCGAAGCAGAGACAGTGACACCTGGAAAACACTATCTTGATTGGTCGAAGTATATCCCTGAATCTTTCAGAAACCGTTGGATGAGCTTTGTAAGGAGGTGATCCACATATCTCCCTGGCCGGGGTTACGGCAAAATGTGTAATAAGTTATACACAATTGATTTTCGCAAAAATTATCTCATGCGTGAAAATACTATGATGTGATCAGAAACAAAAAAACGGAGCCAGGCTACACCGTCCAAAGTATCACCTGACTCCACAACCACAAGGGTATGAACTGATTATATCATGTGCTGTATCCTTGTGCAAGGAAAGGAGCATCATTATGTATGAGCAGTTTAAGCACCTGATTATGGCTGAGCTTTCAAAAGATTTTTCTGTTGATCAGCTGCGAAAGATTTCCGAGTGTCTTGATCTGGCAGCAAAGAACTTTGATGTTGTTAAGAAAGAGACTCAGATCGTCCCGTATGGGCAGGAACTTCCAAAGACAGTAGAGATCTATATTGCTTCAAAAAAGATTGAAGGCCTGTCCGAAAAGTCACTCTATTTATATTTGATTGTGCTGAAAGATTTCTTCAGATTCGTGGCGAAACCTCCGGAAAAGGTTTCAGCCAATGACATCCGGATTTATTTGTATCAGTACCAGAAAGAGCGCGGTATATCAAATAGATCTCTTGATACGCGGCGCACGGTCCTTTGTACATTTTTTAATTGGATGGCTGCAGAAGAATATATCAGCAAAAATCCAGCGATACATATCACGCCGATCAAGTATGAGAGGAAACATAAAAAGTCAATGACACAGATGGATTTGGAAAAGGTTCGCATGGCATGCGAGACAAAAAGAGAAAAAGCGATTGTTGAATTGCTGTACAGTACCGGCTGCCGTGTTTCAGAGCTTTGCAATCTGAATATCACAGATGTAAACTTCGAGACAAAAGAAGTTACCCTGTTCGGGAAAGGCAGCAAGCATCGGACAAGCTATATCAACGCCAGGGCAGAGGTCGCTCTGAAGGAATATCTTGAGTCACGATCGGATGAAAGTCCGGCACTGATCGTGCATGGCACGAAGCCTCATATTCGAATGAAGAAGTCTGGGATTGAGAGAGTTATTAGAATGATCATGGCCAGGACAACCGGCGTCGGAACGCATGTGACTCCACATGTGTTTAGACATACAACGGCAACTATTGCGCTGGATCGTGGCATGAACATTGTGGATGTAAGCCGTTTGCTTGGACACAAGAATCTTGGAACGACTATGGAATACATTACAGCCAATGCACAATCTGTAAAGGACGGCCATAACAACTTTGTAATTTAATGAGAAACTCCCCGCTATTATGCGGGGAGCTCTGCTAGAGAGGGGTACAATAAAGAATTTGTACACTACTTATATCCTTTTAATCGGGAAAATGTGACAAGAAAATGTAAAAAATTCAGAAAGTGAGGAAAAGAGATGAAGATTGAATTTTTATACACTTTTGCAAATGCAATGACATCCAGCGTGGTATTTAAGTTTTTGATGCTGGTTGTAGTTCTGGATACCCTTCTTGGTGTCCTTAGGGCGATTAAGTATCGTAAATTCAACAGTTCTGCAGGTATTGATGGAGCTATTCGAAAGGTGGCCATGTTGGTCAGTGCGGTGGCTTTAATGGCAGCGGATTTGCTAGTACATGCTAATGTAGCTTTTATGATTCCGAATGAATATCTTCAAGTAATCGGGCTCACGAAGGTTGGTTTGTGCGAATTATTCAGCCTGTTGTTTATCCTTTATGAATGTGTATCGATATTAAAGAACATGGTTCTTTGTGGCCTTCCAGTATCAGCAAAAATGAGAGATTGGCTGGAAGAATTTCTGAAAGACATGACCACAGAGCTTCCGGAAGAGATAGAAGAACAAAACCAGATTGAACAGAAATAATGGCGTCTACGGGCGTCTTTTTTGAAAGGAGCAACTATATGAGTAAGACATTTAAACAGGGAAATTATAATCCAGTTCACGGGATTTCAATGAAGTTGTCCGGCTGCGGCCCGTGTGCTTCAGCTTCTGTGTTGTGTAATCTTGATGGCAGCATTAACCCGGTCAAGGTAGCCAATTGGCTGTATGATCATGGTCATTTCTATTCATCTGGCACAACCCGTGCCGGCATTACTGACGTGCTGCAAAAACACGGCATGGAAGTGCTTGGTTACTACAAACCTGAACACCAGGGCGGAACTGTATGGAAGCAGGCCATGGCAAAGATGCAGAGCCTTACCGTGGACTGGTGGGCCATCTTTCTCACGGTTGGAAAATCAGGTGGTGCTAAAGACAATTTCTGGACCAGTGGCGGCCATTACTTGTCAGCAACTGATCTGAAGAATGGTAAACTGTACATAAGAGACAGCGGCGCCAGAAACAACACCGGCTACTTCAATCCGGAAAAATTGAGATATGACACCAATGTCATCTGGATCATCCGCAAGAAGAATGGCGCAGCACTTTATACAGGCACTTTCCCGACACTGCCAAGCAAGGGCTATCTGAAGCGTGGAGATACCGGTGAAGCTGTAAAGTGGCTGCAGCTGTTTTTGCAGTGGTATGGCGTCTACGATTCGAAAATTGATAAGGACTTTGGAGCAAAGACAGAGGCTGCGGTAAGAGCGTACCAGAAAGCAGAAAGGTTGAGTGTAGATGGTTGGTTTGGACCGGCGTGCCTGGCAAGAGCTAAGAAAGTTAAAAAATAACTATATGACACGAAATATGACACACTTCTTGCAAATTCCTGATGTTTAGTACTATAATAGGTAGAAAGAGAACTGTTCAATTCCCGTCATCAGCTGGAAAGCGGTTTTCTTAGGAAAGCCGCTTTTTTGCTTTTATGCAATAATCCAGGATTGTACTCTAAAATATGAAATTTACGCTTAATAACAGAAAGGCACCTATTATGACACTGACACAACTTCATTATGTTATTACAATTGCAGAAACAAAATCTTTTAATAAAGCGGCAGAGAAACTCTATGTCTCTCAGCCATCTTTGACCAGCGCCATGAAGGAGCTTGAAAAGGAACTGGGCATTTCTATCTTTTACCGCAATGGCCGAGGAGCGGTGCTGACTAATGATGGAACAGAATTTTTGCTTTATGCCAAACAGATTTACGGGCAGTACGAGAGTGTCCTTGAGAAATACGGCAAAGGCGGCTCTTATAAGAAGAAATTCGGTGTATCTACCCAGCATTATTCCTTCGCAGTCAAAGCCTTTGTAGATATGGCCAGAGAATTTGATATGTCCAAGTATGAGTTTGCCATTCGTGAAACCCGAACAGGAGAAGTCATCAGTGATGTGAACACCATGAAAAGTGAAATCGGTGTTTTATACCTCTGTGATTTCAACCGTAAGTCTATGACAAAGCTGCTGAAGAACGCTAATCTGGAATTTCATCATTTAATTGACTGCCAGGCGTATGTCTATTTGTGGAAAAATCATCCGCTAGCAAAGGAATTATCCATTCGTTTTGAACAATTGGAGAAATATCCTTGTCTTTCCTTTGAACAGGGAGACAACAGCTCCTTTTATCTGGCCGAAGAAATTTTGTCCACCAATGAATATCCGCAGGTGATCAAGGCCAATGACAGGGCGACCATGCTGAATCTGATGATCGGGTTAAATGGCTACACCCTTTGCTCCGGTATTATCTGTGAAGAACTCAACGGCAGCGATTGTATTGCGGTGCCTTTTCATGCAGATGAGCAAAATCCCAACAGCCTGATGGAAATCGGCTATGTAACAAGAAAGAATACAATGCTCAGTCAGATGGGAGAGCGTTATATACACTACATTAAACAATATCTGAATATAGAATAGCGTGTGTCTGTATCGAATCAAAGCTATCCGTCATGTTACAGCATATCAGACGTAAGACCCAGGGCACAGCTTCATCCCGATTATCAAATCAGCTAAGCAAGTTATAAGCTGAATTTATAACCGGGTATTTTTTTTGCATATTGGACAATTAATTCCTAGCATGTTAGTATAAATACAGAAATTAACAAAGGAGCTGCAAGACATGAAACAATTTGCAATTATGCTGAGCAGGAACCGAATGTGAGGCTAAGTTCAGCGATCCGATTAAAAGAGTGACAGAATTAAAAAAATATATATGAAAGAAAAAAGCAAGAAAAATAAAACTATATTTCGATTATTTAGGAGGACATTACAATGGCAGATATTAAAGATTCAAAAAACTGGGGATTTGAAACAAAACAGGTACATATCGGACAGGAACAGGCAGATCCTGTAACAGATGCAAGAGCTGTTCCGATTTATGCATCCACATCATATGTATTCCATAACTCACAGCATGCAGCTGATCGTTTTGGTCTTCGTGATGCCGGCAATATTTACGGCAGACTGACAAATCCAACAGAGGATGTTTTTGAACAGCGTATCGCAGCACTTGAAGGCGGCGTTGCGGCATTAGCTGTCGCATCCGGTGCAGCAGCCATTGATTATACCATCCAGACACTGGCAAAAAATGGTGAACATATCGTCGCATCCAAGACAATTTATGGCGGAACCTACAACCTTCTGGCTCATACACTTCCTTTGACTAACAACATTACGACAACATTTGTTGATCCGGAGGTTGAAGGTTCATTTGAAGCAGCAATCCAGGAAAATACAAAGGCGATTTATATAGAGACACTTGGCAATCCGAATTCAAATCTTGTGGATATTGAAGAACTTGCAAAAATTGCTCACAAACATCACATTCCACTGGTTGTTGACTCAACATTTGCAACACCTTATCTGATTCGTCCAATCGAATACGGTGCAGATATCGTTGTTCATTCAGCAACAAAATTCATCGGCGGCCACGGTACAGCTATCGGCGGTGTCATCGTTGACAGCGGTAACTTTGACTGGAAAGCATCCGGCAAATATCCTTGGATTTCTGATCCGAACCCAAGCTACCACGGTGTTGCATTTACAGATGCAGCTGGTCCTGCAGCATTTGTTACATACATCCGTGCAGTCATCTTAAGAGATACCGGTGCAACACTTTCACCATTCCACGCATTTATTTTCCTTCAGGGACTTGAAACATTATCACTGAGAGTAGAACGTCATGTCAGCAATGCATTAAAGATTGTTGACTACCTTTCAAAACATCCACAGGTAGAGGCTGTCCATCATCCTTCACTGCCTACAGAGCCAAGCCACGAATTATACAAGAAATATCTTCCAAATGGCGGCGGTTCCATCTTTACATTTGAAATTAAAGGCGATGCGAAAACGGCACAGAACTTTATTGATCACCTGTCTATCTTCTCGCTGCTTGCCAACGTTGCAGACGTTAAATCTCTTGTGATCCATCCTGCAACAACAACACACAGCCAGTGTACAGAAGAAGAACTCATTGATCAGGGTATCAAACCAAACACAATCCGTCTTTCTATCGGTATTGAAAAAGTAGAAGACTTGATTGCTGCATTAGACACTGCTTTTGAAGCCGTAAAATAAATTTTAAAGATGTACAGTCCTTAGAGCTGTAAAATAAACAAATAAAAAATAATTGAAAGCTGTTGCGAAAGCTTTTATCTGGGAATGATTTAGTTTAGGATAGTATATATTTTCAGATAAAAGCCAAAGAGCAGCTTTTTTTGCTTTACAATCGGTAAAAATATGGTATGATTTAGTAGTATTCTCTCGTTCGGAGTACAATATCTAACAGAGAGACTTGAATTTTCAATATGCAGGCAGGTGGAGTGGCCTGCTGCATTCAGGAGGACCCAAAATGGAAAAAGCAACTGACAATTTAAATGAAAAACCAGCAGTAACGAAGAACTTTATTGAACTGGCAATTGACAAAGATCTTGCAGAAGGCAAATATACTGAGATTTGTACAAGATTCCCACCGGAACCAAATGGCTATCTGCATATCGGACATGCAAAATCCATTCTTTTAAACTATGGACTGGCTAAAAAATATAACGGTAAGTTCCATCTTCGTTTTGATGATACGAACCCGACAAAAGAGAAAACTGAATTCGTACAGTCTATTATTGCCGATGTGGAATGGCTTGGCGCAGCTTATGACGGAGAAGTGCGTTTTGCATCCAACTATTTTGATCAGATGTATGAGGCAGCCGTAAAGCTGATCAAGAAAGGCAAGGCTTATGTCTGTGATCTGACAGCAGACCAGATCCGTGAATACCGCGGCACATTAAAGGAACCAGGCAAGAACAGCCCTTATCGTGACAGAAGTGTTGAAGAGAATCTTCAGTTATTTGAAGAGATGAAAGAAGGCAAATACCCGGATGGATCCAGGGTATTAAGAGCGAAGATCGATATGTCTTCACCGAATATCAACATGCGTGACCCGATCCTTTATCGGGTTGCCAGAATGACTCACCACAATACAGGCGATAAATGGTGTATTTATCCGATGTATGACTTTGCACATCCGATTGAAGATGCCATTGAAGGTATTTCCCATTCTATCTGTACACTGGAATTCGAAGACCATCGTCCGCTTTATGACTGGGTTGTCCGCGAACTGGAATATCCGATGCCGCCAAGACAGATTGAATTTGCAAAATTATATCTGACTAATGTCGTAACCGGCAAGCGTTATATCAAGAAGCTGGTTGATCAGGGTATTGTTGATGGTTGGGATGATCCTCGTCTTGTAACCATCGCAGCGCTGAGAAGAAGAGGTTATACCCCTGAATCCATCAAGATGTTTATGGAGATGGTGGGCGTATCCAAGAGCAACAGCTCTGTTGACTATGCAATGCTTGACTACTGTATCCGTGAAGATCTGAAGATGAAACGCTCTCGTATGATGGCTGTTCTTCATCCGCTGAAGCTTGTGATCGACAACTATCCGGAAGGTCAGATTGAATACCTGGATGTACCGAATAATCAGGAGAATGAAGCCCTCGGTACAAGGAAAGTACCGTTCGGCCGAGAACTTTACATTGAGCAGGATGACTTTATGGAAGTACCGCCTAAGAAGTATTTCCGTCTCTATCCCGGCAACGAAGTTCGTCTGATGAGTGCTTATTTTGTCACATGCACAGATGTTGTGAAGGATGAAGCAGGCAATGTGGTTGAAGTGCACTGTACTTATGACCCAGAGACAAAGAGCGGTTCAGGCTTTACAGGACGCAAAGTCAAAGGAACAATCCACTGGGTAGCTAAAGAAACAGCTGTTAAGGCAGAAGTGCGTCTCTATGAGAACCTTGTTGACGAGTCAAAAGGCAGTGTTTACAATGAAGACGGCAGCGTGAATATTAATCCGAATTCACTGACTGTTCTGAAAGACTGTTGTCTGGAGCCGAATTTTGAAGGTGCTGTGGGCGGAGACAGCTATCAGTTTGTCCGCAACGGTTTCTTCTGCATCGACAGTAAGGATTCCAAACCGGATGCCCTTGTATTCAACCGCATCGTATCTTTGAAGAGTTCATTTAAATTGAATAAATAAAATATGTGGAGTGCGCTCCAAGAATACTGAAAATGGATGTTGAATAAGCAATTCAACATCCATTTTATGTTATTTACGCGAGCAACGAGCCAAAGTCCGTGCTTGCACGAGACCTTGGCGTTGCTAAGCGCCAGTGGCGCTTGTTTAGCAACGACCGAAACGGAGTGTAGAGGCCGCGATAATTTGAGAAACTCACGGAGCGTGTTTCTCATAGTTGGCAGAGCATACTCCTTTGGGCTGAATGCGAGTTCTTCTAATACAAAAGTTATCCTTGAGTTTTTTGCTCAATTTAACAATTTAAAAATGAGAGATATAGTGAGTAAAAATGAGAACAAGTGATATTTACTAATAAAAATCACAAATAATCGCCTCTGAATAAAGTTGCACATTTTTGAAAAATTAAATAATATATAACCATCGATTAGCACTCAGATCAAGTGAGTGCTAGCAAATGATAATAATGATTATATATCCATTTGAATATTAAGGAGGCTTATTAATATGAAGTTAGTTCCATTAGGTGACAGAGTTGTATTAAAACAGTGTGAAGCAGAAGAGAAGACAAAATCCGGTATTATTTTAGCTGGTCAGGCTAAAGAGAAGCCACAGGAAGCAGAAGTTATTGCTGTAGGTCCTGGCGGTGTTGTTGATGGCAAGGAAGTTACAATGCAGGTAGCTGTTGGACAGAAGGTTATTTATTCTAAATATGCCGGTACAGAAGTGAAGCTGGATGGCGAAGAATATATCATCGTAAGACAGAATGATATTCTTGCAGTTGTAGAATAATCATTTACTCAGACAGACTTATTCCTATATTTTTGAATTATAGATTTGGAGGTAATTACAATGGCTAAAGAGATTAAATATGGCGCAGAGGCTAGAAAAGCCCTGGAAGCAGGCGTGAATCAGCTTGCAGATACAGTAAGAGTAACACTTGGACCAAAAGGAAGAAATGTTGTCCTTGACAAATCTTTTGGTGCTCCATTAATTACAAATGATGGTGTTACAATTGCCAAAGATATCGAACTTGAAGATCCTTTTGAGAACATGGGTGCTCAGATTGTCAAAGAAGTTGCTACAAAGACAAACGATGTAGCAGGTGATGGTACAACAACAGCAACTGTTCTTGCACAGGCTATGATCAATGAAGGTATGAAGAATCTGGCTGCAGGTGCTAACCCAATCATCCTGAGAAAAGGTATGCAGAAAGCAACAGAAGTTGCTGTAGACGCTATCAAGGAGATGAGCTCTACATTAACAGGCAAGGCTCAGATTGCAAGAGTTGCTGCTATTTCCGCCGGTGATGACAGTGTCGGTGAAATGGTTGCAGATGCTATGGAAAAGGTTACAAACAACGGCGTTATTACAATTGAAGAATCCAAGACAATGCATACAGAACTTGATCTGGTAGAAGGTATGCAGTTTGACAGAGGTTTCCTGTCCGCTTATATGTGCACAGATATGGACAAGATGGTTGCTGAACTTGACAACCCATACATCCTCATCACAGATAAGAAGATCTCCAACATTCAGGAAATCTTGCCTGTACTTGAACAGATCGTTCAGAACGGTGCGAAGTTACTCATCATTGCTGAGGATGTAGAAGGTGAAGCACTGACAACACTTGTACTGAACAGCTTAAGAGGTACATTCAAAGTTGTTGCTGTTAAGGCTCCGGGCTATGGTGACAGAAGAAAAGAAATGCTTCAGGATATCGCTATTCTGACAGGCGGTACAGTGATTTCTTCTGAAATTGGCTACGAATTAAAAGATACAACATTTGATATGCTTGGTCGTGCAAAATCCGTTAAGGTTACAAAAGAGAATACAATCATCGTTGATGGTGCAGGTGCTCCGGAAGCAATCAAAGCCAGAGTTGATCAGATTTCTGCTCAGGAAAAAGAGACAACATCCGATTTCGACAGAGAAAAATTACAGGAAAGACTTGCTAAACTGTCCGGCGGCGTAGGCGTTGTTCGTGTAGGTGCTGCTACAGAAACAGAAATGAAAGAAAAGAAACTCCGTATGGAAGATGCTTTAGCTGCTACAAAGGCTGCTGTTGAAGAAGGTATCATCTGCGGTGGTGGTTCTGCTTATATCCATGCATCCAAGAAAGTTGCTGAATATGCTGCAACACTTGAAGGCGATGAGAAGACAGGTGCAGGCGTTGTACTGAAAGCACTTGAAGCACCTCTGTTCCACATTTCTGCCAACGCAGGTCTTGAAGGTGCCGTGATCATCAACAAGGTTCGTGAAAGCGAAGTTGGTGTTGGTTTTGATGCACTGAATGAAAGATATGTCAACATGGTAGAAGCAGGTATTATCGACCCTGCTAAGGTTACAAGAAGTGCTCTGCAGAATGCAACAAGTGTTGCTTCTACACTTCTGACAACTGAATCCGTTGTTGCTGAAATCAAGAAAGACGTACCAGCTCCAATGCCACAGGGCGGCGGAATGGGTATGATGTAATCACATAATACTTTTACAAAAGATGAGGGTTGCCGCATATTGCGGCAGCCCTTTGCTTGTTCTTGCGTCTTTTATCGTGTATAATAGAAGAAAAATTACAAAGGAGCAGCAGACGAGATGTACAACAGCACAAATGGAGATGCCTTTTGCGAAGTTCTTGTCAAACGCAGGAGAGGTACTCCGGAAACAGTGAAAATGGTTCTGTCCATACTGGCAGGAATGGTCGTATCCATACTCATTTTTATGTTCATACCAATGTTTTTCATTTTGATTGTTCCGGTATGGGCACTGATTGTATTCGTGATCAAAATGCAGAAAAGGGAATATGAATATATCTTTACATCAGGAGATCTGGATATTGACGCATTGATCGGAGATTATAAGAGAAAGAATATATTTAGCCTTTCTATGGAGCATATGACATTGATTGCGCCTGAGAATTCCCATGATCTGGATGGCTATAAGGGGAATCCAAACTACCGTCATTATGATTTCAGTGCCAATGATGCTATGTTGACAAATTACATCATTATAGGGAATTGGAATAATCAGCAGGTTTTTGTTAAATTTACACCTAATGAACGTCTTTTAGATGATATGTTCAGAATCTCCCCAGGCAAAGTCAGACGCAGATAGACAAATGTCGCCCCATGGCGGAAAAATAAATAGTATTAATAATACTAATAAAACAATGGTTGACTTTTTTTTTACAGTTTGTTAAACTTTTTAAAAATTAAAGCAAGTCACTATCAATGACAACTTATAATCTGAACAGAATGTAGGTTGTCAAACTTATATAACGAAAGAGAGGAATACGTAATGAGCAAAATTATCGGCGAAGGTATCACATTTGACGACGTTTTACTTGTACCAGCCTATTCTGAAGTTATTCCAAATCAGGTAGATATTTCTACCTGGCTGACGAATACGATCAGATTGAATGTACCTCTGATGAGTGCAGGTATGGACACAGTTACAGAACACCGCATGGCAATTGCAATGGCAAGACAGGGAGGCATTGGTATTATACATAAGAATATGTCAATCGAAGCCCAGGCGGAAGAAGTAGATAAGGTAAAGCGCTCTGAGAATGGCGTTATCACAGACCCATTTTATTTATCCCCTGAACATACACTGGCAGATGCAGATCGTCTGATGGCTAAGTTTAGAATTTCGGGTGTGCCGATTACAGAGGGCAAGAAGCTCGTTGGTATTCTGACAAATCGTGATCTGAAATTTGAGACAGATTACAGCAAGAAGATCAAAGAATGCATGACAAGTGAAGGACTTGTTACAGCTAAAGAAGGAGTTACTCTTGAAGAAGCCAAGAAGATTCTCGGTCAGGCTCGTAAGGAGAAGCTTCCGATTGTTGACGATGACTTCAATTTGAAGGGGCTGATCACAATCAAGGATATTGAGAAACAGATCAAGTACCCATTATCAGCCAAGGATGCTCAGGGACGTCTTCTCTGCGGTGCCGGCGTCGGCGTAACAGCTGATATTCTTGATCGTGTGGATGCGCTTGTTAAAGCTCATGTCGATGTGATCGTTATAGATACAGCCCATGGCCATTCAGCAAATGTGCTTCGTACCGTTCATATGGTGAAGGATGCTTATCCGGATCTTCAGGTTATTGCAGGTAATGTTGCTACAGCAGAAGCAACAGAAGCTCTGATCAAAGCAGGTGTCGATTGTGTCAAAGTCGGTATCGGACCTGGTTCTATCTGTACAACACGTGTTGTTGCAGGTATCGGTGTTCCACAGGTTTCAGCTGTTATGGATTGCTATGAAACAGCCAGAAAGTATAATATCCCGATTATCGCCGATGGCGGTATCAAGTACTCCGGTGATGTAACGAAGGCTATTGCAGCCGGTGCCAATGTCTGCATGATGGGCAGCATGTTTGCAGGCTGTGATGAAAGCCCGGGCAGCTTCGAATTATACCAGGGAAGAAAATACAAAGTATATCGTGGTATGGGTTCCATCGCTGCTATGGAAAATGGAAGCAAAGACAGATACTTCCAGTCAGATGCCAAGAAACTGGTTCCAGAAGGTGTTGAAGGCCGTGTTGCTTACAAGGGCTTTGTTGAAGATACCGTCTTCCAGCTTCTGGGTGGTCTCCGTGCAGGTATGGGTTACTGTGGTGCAAGAACGATCGAGGAACTGAAAGAGAACGGACGTTTCGTAAAGATCTCAGCGGCAGCTTTAAAAGAAAGCCATCCACATGATATCCACATTACAAAAGAAGCACCAAACTACAGTGTCGATGCTTAATCTGTAACTGTTCAGAGCCAAGCTCTGAACAGTTATCTTAATCTTATGAAATAAGCCGGCTGCTGCAGGATTGAAGAAAAATTTTCAATTTTGCAGCAGCTTTTTGCATATTTTTTTCTAGTGGCCGGATAATAAAAGGATGACCCTTGTTTACGATTAATATCAAAATGTGTTATAATAGATGGCACGAATGCGAAAATGATCAGGAGGCATATAATGACAGATAAATTTACCAATATTCCGGCTGCCTATGAAATTGTCAGTCTGGAGTATATAGATGAGATCAAATCCCAGGCAGCCCTTTTGCGTCACAAGAAGACAGGGGCAAGAGTAGCAGTTCTTGCTAATGATGACGAGAACAAAACTTTCAATATCGGATTCAGGACCCCGCCAAAAGACAGCACAGGTGTTGCTCACATTATGGAACATTCTGTATTGTGCGGTTCAGAGAAATTCCCGGCCAAGGATCCCTTTGTAGAACTGGCCAAGGGATCTCTGAATACATTTTTGAATGCCATGACTTATCCGGATAAAACTGTTTACCCGATTGCCAGCTGTAACGATGCGGATTTTCAGAATCTGATGCATGTTTATCTGGATGCGGTTTTCCATCCGAATATTTATATTCATGATAAGATATTCAGACAGGAAGGCTGGCATTATGAATTAACAGATAAGGATGCACCGCTGATCTACAATGGTGTTGTCTATAATGAAATGAAGGGTGCTTTTTCATCACCCGAACAGATTTTATACAGAAAGATCACAGACTCCCTGTTCCCGGATACGATCTACAGTGTAGAGTCCGGCGGTGATCCGGATGTTATTCCTGAACTGACCTATGAACAGTTCCTTGACTTCCACAGAAAATACTATCATCCGTCTAACAGTTATATTTATCTGTATGGCAATATGGACGTGGCAGAAAAGCTTGCTTTTATTGACGAAGAATACCTGTGCCATTATGATAATGCACAGGTAGATTCCGCCATAGCAAGACAGCTGCCATTTAAACACAGCACTGTAACTCGCGGTGAATATCCCATCGGCAATGATGACCGTGAAGAGAATGCAGCCTATATGGCTTACAGCTGGGTGATCGGTGACAGTCTTGATGCCAAACTTTGCCTTGCCTTCCAGATTCTTGAATATGCACTGATGGATGCTCCGGGTGCACCTTTGAAACAGGCACTTTTAGACCAGAAACTGGGTGAGGATATCTATGGAATGTTTGAGACAAGCCTGCTTCAGCCGTATCTCTCCATCATTATCAAGAACATGAATGAAGCTGACAGAGATCAGATTGTTCAGATCATCCGTACAGAGCTGGCAAAACTGGCAGAAGGCGGATTAAACCACCGGACATTGGAAGGTGTGCTTAATTATTATGAATTCAAGTCCAGAGAAGGCGATTTTGGTCGTTGGCCTAAAGGACTGATGTATGGTCTTCAGCTGATGGACAGTTGGTTGTATGATGACAGTAAGCCTTTTGTACATCTGAAATTCCAGGCAATTTATGATGAGTTAAGAGAAGGTCTCTCACAGAACTATTTCGAAGGTTTGATCAAACAGTATATGATTGACAATACCCATTGTTCCCTGTATCTGCTTTGTCCGTCTAAGGGGCTCGCAGCAAGGAAGGAACAGGCACTGGCTGACAAACTGGCAGAATACAAAGCGTCTCTTTCCGAAGAAGAACAGGAACAGCTGATTACAGCCACTGCAGAACTCAAACAGTATCAGAGTGAACCGTCACCGAAAGAAATCCTCGAAACAATTCCGCTTCTGACAATTGATGATATCCGCAGGGAAGCTGAACCCATTTATAATAAAGAATTATCAGAACATGAGATTCCTATTCTTCAGCATGAAATCGAAACAAACGGCATTGCTTACGTGGATATGCTTTTTGACATTCATCATATCGCCGCTGAAGATGTCCCTTATCTTGGTATCCTGACGGAAGTCCTTGGCAATATGGATACGGATCATTATACGTATCAGGAACTGACTGATGAAGTGAATTTATATACCGGCGGTCTGCGGACAGCTGTGAATATTTACGGACTGCAGGGTCAGAATGCATATAAGCCGAGATTTGAATTATCAGGAAAAGTATTATACAGTAAAGTATCCAAGCTGTTCGAATTATTTGAAGAAATCCTGCTTCATACCCATTTTGACGATGAGAAACGTCTGAAGGAAATTCTGAACCAATTGAAATCCCGGCTGGAGATGGGCTTTATGTCCAATGGCCATTCAACAGCGGTCAACAGAGCCATGTCCTATTTTAGCCAGGGAAGCTGGTACAAAGAACTTGTTGAGGGTATCGCATTCTATCAATTTCTGTGTGATACACTGAAAAATTATGAGACAAGGAAAGTTGAAGTTATCCGCAGATTGAATAGCATTGGTCAGAAGATTTTCAGAAAAGCGTATCTTCTGGCAGACATGACAATGAATCAGGAAGGGCTGCAGCTCTGCCTGAAACCTCTTGCAGCCTTTGAGGGCAAGCTTTATACAACGCCGATGTCAGAAACAGACTGCAGCATCAAGGCAGTCGGCATATGTCCGAAACATGGAGAAGCCTTCATTACAGCCGGCATGGTGCAGTATAACGCCTGCACAGGCAGCTTTGCAGAATCAGGCATCACCTACAATGGCAGCATGAATGTTTTGAAGAATGTTCTGGGCAATGAATATCTTTGGAACAATGTCAGAGTCAAAGGCGGTGCTTATGGCTGTATGTGCGGATTTGCACCAAGCGGCAATGGGTACTTTACATCCTACAGAGATCCGAATCTGGCAAAAACTTATGATATTTATACAGATGCCGCCGCTTATGTCCAGTCCTTAGAGTTAGATGAGAGAGAACTGACCAAATATATCATCGGTGCCATCGGTGCCATTGATACACCGATGACAGCCTCAATGAAGGGCAGCCGTTCATTGGCTGCATATCTTGGGGAACGCAGCTTTGAACAGATCCAGAAGAACAGGGATGAGCTTCTTTCTACCACAGTCGAAGATTTAAGGAAGCTTTCAGGAGCAGTTGCCGCCATTACTGAAGCAGGACATATCTGTGTTATCGGCAGTGAGAGTAAGATCACAGAAGAAAAAGAACGATTTGAGCATGTAGAACAGCTTATTCAGTAGGTTTACTCATTCAGAGATAGCAAATTGAAAATATAAAAAACACTTATCAAATAAAACAGGGGAGATTTTATGAATCAACAGTACAAATCCGGCTTTGCCACATTGATCGGCCGTCCGAATGTAGGCAAATCCACATTAATGAATCATTTGATCGGACAGAAGATTGCTATTACGTCCAACAAACCGCAGACAACAAGAAATCGTATTCAAACTGTATACACGAGTGAAGAAGGACAGATTGTTTTTGTCGATACACCGGGTATCCATAAAGCCAAGAACAAACTTGGTGAATATATGGTAAATGTTGCTGAGCGTACACTGAGTGAAGTAGATGTTATTCTCTGGCTTGTTGAACCGACGACATTTATCGGTGCCGGTGAACAGCATATCGCAGAACAGTTAAGGAAGACAAAGACACCGATCATCCTTGTTATCAACAAGATTGACACAGTCAAAAGAGAAGAGATTCTCAAGAGTATCGATGCCTACAAAGATATCTGTGATTTTGCGGAAATCGTACCTTGCTCTGCTCTTAAAGGCGACAATACAAAAGACCTGATCGATGCGATTATGAAATATTTGCCGTATGGCCCGCAGTTTTACGATGAGGATACCGTAACCGATCAGCCGGAGAGACAGATCGTGGCAGAACTGATCCGTGAGAAGGCGCTTCGCTCCCTGAATGAAGAAGTACCACATGGTATTGCCGTATCCATTGATCAGATGAAGGCCCGCAACAGAAAACTTATTGATATTGATGCGACAATTATTTGTGAGCGTGATTCTCATAAAGGTATTATCATCGGCAAGCAGGGTGCAATGCTGAAGAAAATCGGATCTCAGGCAAGACCTGAAATCGAAGATATGCTTGGCAAAAAAGTCAATTTAAAACTTTGGGTCAAGGTCAAGAAAGACTGGAGAGACAGTGATTTCCTGATCAAAAATTTTGGATACGACAAGAAAGAATACTAAGAAAGACGGTTTTAGATGGCAGAACTGATCAAAGTAACGGGCATGGTCATTTCAACGATGCCTGTGGGAGAATATGATAAACGGGTTGTCATTCTGACAAAGGAAAGGGGCAAGATCCACGGGTTTTCCAGGGGCGCCAAACGTCCCGGCAATAGCCTGATGGCAGCTTCCCAACCCTTTGTATTCGGTGAATTTATGCTGCTTGAAGGGCGCAGTGCTTACACTATTTCAAGTGTCCGGGTGCTGAATTATTTTGAAGAGTTCAGAAAGGATATGGATGCCACCTGCTATGGATGCTATTTTCTGGAATTTGCAGATTATTACGGCCGGGAGAATGCCGATGATCTGGAGATGCTGAAGCTCCTTTATCAGACCGTGCGGGCACTTTGTAAAAAGACAATTGCCTATCCTTTGATTCGGTGCATTTATGAATTGAAAATTATGGCTGTCAACGGAGAGTGTCCTCAATGCTTCGAATGTGCCTGCTGTCATTGTACAGACCCGTTAACAGTTTTCAGCAGCCGGTACAGTGGACTTTTATGCAGTAAATGCGCTTTTCATGAGAAGATGACGACGATTCCTGTAAGCCCTGCAGCTGTTTACACAATGCAGTATATCATCAGTACACCTGTTGAAAAGCTTTATACCTTCACCGTATCAGATGAAGTTCTGGAAAATCTTAAAAATATCATTGAACGATACCGTAACCAATATATTGACAGACGTTTTAAATCCCTTGAGATCTTGACCATGATGGAAGACATGTGATCCATGGAAGATACATAAATTTATCAAAAAGGGATTGAAAAACTGGTATTTTAAGGATACAATGAATGGGACATACACAGACTGGAGGTAATATTATGAGACACCGTGTATTACTGGCTGTATTGCTGTGCATGACTCTTCTGGCCGGATGCAGCGGAAGGAAAGTTGATCTGTCAAATGAGACAGTTTCAACGATCGGCGTGAATGGAGACGGTTCTGTTGAAGAAGTGGTGGTTGAGACTTTTGACAAAGATTATTATTCTCTGACGGAACTGACAGCGTATGTCAATAAGCAGGTAGATGCATTCAATCAGGCGAATCCTCAGGAACAGCCGGAGAATAAAAAGGCGGATGATCCGGAGATTACGGCTGTGACGGTTCAGTATGTTGAATCCGACGAAGATGCAAAGACTGCGACGATGGCACTTGGATATCTGAATATGGATATCTATGATTCTTTCAATGAAACAAATTTCAAGTTTCTTTCAATGGAAGAGGCTGCTTCAGACAAAAGCATATCGGATATGAATGGTCTGGTTGAGGTGAAGAGTGGTGAAGAGAAATCTTTTTCAGATTTAACGGAGCACACGCATCTTCATCTGATCTATACAGATAGTTCTGTACACATTCAGACTGGCGGTAAGATTATGTACTACAGTAAAGATGCATCATTGACAGATGACTATACAATTCAGACTTCGGATAGTCCTTCAGTGGTTCTCTTCAAGTGATTATTCACTTGATAGCATAAATTAAAATTGCGAGGTAAAGAACATGGAAAAAACAATGGAAAAAATCGTAGCACTTGCCAAAGCCCGCGGCTTTGTTTATCCGGGCTCAGAAATTTACGGCGGACTTGCCAATACATGGGACTACGGTAACCTTGGCGTTGAATTAAAGAACAATGTAAAAAAAGCCTGGTGGAAGAAATTTATCCAGGAAAATCCTTATAATGTAGGTGTTGATTGTGCGATTCTGATGAATCCTCAGACATGGATCGCATCCGGCCATCTGGGCGGCTTCTCTGATCCTCTGATGGATTGTAAAGAATGTCATGAGAGATTCAGAGCGGATAAGCTGATCGAGGATTTCTGTCAGGATAACGGTATTGAACTGGATGGCTCTGTTGATGGATGGTCCAACGAGCAGATGGTTAAGTTTATTGATGAGAAGAATATCTGCTGTCCAACATGCGGCAAGCATAACTTTACAGATATCCGTCAGTTCAACCTGATGTTTAAAACATTCCAGGGTGTTACAGAAGATGCCAAGAATACCGTTTACTTAAGACCTGAGACAGCACAGGGCATCTTTGTCAACTTCAAGAATGTTCAGAGAACATCCCGTAAGAAAATTCCATTTGGTATCGGCCAGATTGGTAAATCCTTCAGAAATGAGATCACTCCTGGCAACTTTACATTCAGAACACGAGAATTTGAACAGATGGAACTTGAATTCTTCTGTGAACCGGATACAGACCTTGAATGGTTTGCATACTGGAAAGAATTCTGTATTAACTGGCTTCAGACATTAGGCATCAAACCAGATGAAATGAGAGTCAGAGATCATGAAGCAGAAGAGCTCTCCTTCTATTCCAAGGCAACTTCCGATATCGAATTCCTCTTCCCATTCGGATGGGGTGAATTATGGGGTATTGCTGACAGAACAAACTATGATCTTTCCCGCCATATGGAAGTTTCCGGTGAAGATCTCACATACTTTGATGAAACAAAGAAAGAAAAATACATCCCATACGTTATTGAGCCATCTCTGGGTGCTGACCGAGTTGTCCTTGCATTCCTCTGCGGTGCATATGATGAAGAGAATATCGGCACAGAAGAGAAACCTGATATGCGTACAGTCCTTCATTTCCATCCGGCACTGGCACCTGTTAAGATTGGTGTACTGCCATTATCCAAGAAACTGGGTGAGAAAGCAGAAGCTGTCTATACTGAGCTTTCCAAGAACTGGAACTGCGAATATGATGACAGAGGCAATATTGGTAAAAGATACAGAAGACAGGATGAAATCGGTACTCCGTTCTGCGTAACGTACGATTTTGATTCTGAAGAAGACGGCTGCGTAACTGTTCGTGACAGAGATACAATGGAACAGGAACGTGTGAAGATTGAAGATCTGACAGCATACTTCATGGAAAAACTGGCCTACTAAAATCAAACTTGATTTCTGGCAGATTGCTGCATCATTAACGATAAAAGGCATGTGAAAAATGAGAATTTTTCACATGCCTTTTTACTGGCTGTACGGTGTAGAATTGAAGATGACCCATATTGATGGTCAAAAATTTGTATTGGCTATTTAAAAATGTATACATATGTCGAAGCCTATATAGCAAATATTTGTTAAATATTCACTATATAGGCTTTGCTTTTTAAGAAAATAGTGCTAAAATATAGTTGTCGAAACTTATTGTACTTATCAATTTGTAGTGTATTTTGCACAGGAATTCGAACAGAGCATATATCTGTGCTCGGATCTGAAATCTGCGCCGGGACTTCCTGTTAAGTCCCGAATACGCAAACATTTAAGGGGGCTTTATAATGCGCAAGTGGGTTTATATGTTTACAGAAGGTAATGCCAGTATGAGAGAACTGCTTGGAGGAAAAGGTGCCAACCTGGCAGAGATGACGAATCTTGGACTGCCTGTTCCGCAGGGCTTTACAATTACAACCGAAGCATGTACACAGTACTATGAAGATGGCCGATATATTAATCAGGAGATTCTTGATCAGATTATGGAAGCTATCTCGAAAATGGAAGAAATCACCGGCAGGAAGTTCGGTGATAAAGAGAATCCGCTCCTTGTATCTGTCCGTTCCGGTGCCAGAGCTTCCATGCCGGGTATGATGGACACTATCCTGAATCTTGGTCTGAATGAGGAAGTCGTTCATGTTCTGGCGAAGAAATCCGGCAACCCAAGGTGGGCATGGGATTGTTACCGTCGTTTTATCCAGATGTACTCTGATGTCGTTATGGAAGTCGGCAAGAAATACTTCGAAGAACTCATCGACAAGATGAAAGCAGAAAAGGGTATTACTCTGGATATTGATTTAACAGCAGAAGATCTGCATACGCTGGCAGACCAGTTTAAGGCAGAGTACAAAGAGAAAGTCGGCAAAGATTTCCCGGATAACCCGACAGACCAGCTGATTTATGCCATCAAAGCCGTTTTCCGATCATGGGACAATCCAAGAGCCAACGTTTATCGTATGGACAATGACATTCCGTACTCATGGGGAACAGCAGTCAATGTCCAGATGATGGCTTTCGGCAATATGGGAGAGACATCCGGTACGGGTGTCGCCTTTACCCGTGATCCGGCCACCGGTGAGAATCATCTGATGGGTGAATTTCTTCTGAATGCCCAGGGTGAAGATGTTGTTGCCGGTGTTCGTACACCGCAGAAAATTTCTCATCTTCAGGAAATTATGCCGGATGTCTATGACCAGTTTGTGGGCATCTGCCATACTCTTGAAGATCATTACAGAAACATGCAGGATATGGAATTTACCATTGAGAATGGCCATCTCTATATGCTGCAGACCCGTGACGGCAAACGTACCGCACAGGCAGCCCTTAAGATTGCCTGTGATCTGGTAGATGAAGGCATGATTTCAGAAGAAAGAGCAGTTGCCATGATTGATCCGCGTAATCTGGACACATTACTGCATCCGCAGTTTGATCAGAATGTTTTGAAAGAGGCAGTTCCAATCGGCAAGGCACTGGGTGCTTCTCCGGGTGCTGCCTGCGGTAAGATTGTATTTTCAGCCGATGATGCCAAAGAATGGGCAGAGCGCGGTGAGAAGGTTGTGCTTGTCCGTCTTGAAACATCTCCAGAAGATATCGAAGGTATGAAAGCAGCTCAGGGTATTCTGACCGTCAGAGGCGGTATGACATCCCATGCAGCAGTTGTTGCACGTGGTATGGGCAAATGCTGCGTATCCGGCTGCGGCGACATCGTGATGGATGAAGAGAATAAGCGTTTTACTCTTGGCGGCAAAGAATACTGCGAAGGTGATGCCATCTCCATTGATGGTTCAACCGGTAAGATTTATGCAGGTATTATCCCGACGGTTGATGCAACCATTGCCGGTGAATTCGGACGTATTATGAGTTGGGCAGACAAGTACCGCACCATGGGTGTCCGTACCAATGCAGATACCCCTCGTGATGCAAAGAAAGCCCGTGAACTTGGTGCGCAGGGTATTGGTCTGTGCCGTACCGAGCATATGTTCTTTGGTGAAGGCAGAATCGATGCTTTCCGTGAGATGATCTGTGCAGAGACGAAAGAGGAACGTGAAAGAGCCCTGGAAAAGATCCTGCCTTACCAGCAGGATGATTTCGAACAGATTTATGAAGCAATGGAAGGACTGCCGGTAACCATTCGTTTCCTTGATCCGCCATTGCATGAGTTCGTTCCGACAGAGGAAGAGGATATTGAGAAACTGGCCAAAGCCCAGGGCAAGAGCATTGAACATATCAAAGGCATCATTCAGGGTCTCCATGAATTTAATCCGATGATGGGACACCGGGGCTGCCGTTTAAGCGTGACTTATCCTGAAATTGCAGTTATGCAGACAAAGGCTGTTATCCGTGCAGCCATCAAAGTGCAGAAAGCACATCCGGAATGGACACTTGTACCTGAAATTATGATTCCGCTTGTAGGCGAAATTAAGGAATTGAAGTATGTCAAGAAGACAGTTGTGGAAACAGCTGATGCAGAGATTAAAGCCTCCGGCGTTGATCTGAAGTATGAAGTTGGTACAATGATCGAAATCCCTAGAGCAGCATTGACAGCGGATGAGATTGCCTCAGAGGCGGACTTCTTCAGTTTCGGTACCAACGATCTGACACAGATGACCTTCGGTTTCTCAAGAGATGATGCAGGCAAATTCCTGAACGCTTACTATGATGCCAAGATTTATGAGAGTGATCCATTTGCCAAGGTAGACCAGAAGGGTGTCGGCAAACTGATGAAGATGGCCATTGACCTTGGTCGTCCGGTTAATCCGAAACTGCATATCGGTGTCTGCGGCGAGCATGGCGGCGACCCGTCATCTGTGGAATTCTTCAATAAAATAGGTCTGGATTATGTGTCCTGTTCACCTTTCAGAGTGCCAATCGCACGTTTGGCAGCAGCACAGGCAGCTATCAAAAGTAGGTAGGAGTTCTCTTTCCTGTTGAAAGGGAAACTAAAATAGCCTCTTAGGGGGCAAAGTTCCCAACCAACAGAAAAATTTGTTCAAGCATAAAAATTGACCTTGTAGGTCTGTAGCAATACAGACCCACAGGGTCTTTTTTGTTATTCAAATAGAGCGAAAACCTTGATTTTAAGCGATTTTTACCGCCTACATAAAACACAAATTTTATTTAGTTTTTCAAAGACCGCAAAGAAAAACTAATGAGCATTGAAAAAGTGGGAGAATGCGAGATTTGCCTTTTTTGAGGATGAGGAAGGTTGTCCCACAACATAGTTGTTTTCAAAAATTCACTTTTGGGAAGCGTTTTTGGGAGTTTTCCAAAATTCAAAACGCCGGAAACCATTGATTTTACTGGCTTTCCCAAATTTCTCACAGAAATAAATCAAAAAAGGGAATCCAAAAAGTGTTTTTGGGAAAATGAAAAATTCGTTTTTGGGAGAATTTCCGATTTTTGGGAAACATTTTTGGGGAAGTTGTGTTTTTGGGGTGGTATGAAAATTGCAACAAAATACAGGAGGTGCGCTTATGCGAAAAACGGGTTACAAAGGGAGATGTCAAAAGATATCGTTAAGTAAAAGCAAAGAAATATGTCGGACATATGATCCGATACAAGGAAAGTATGCGGAAAAATTGGAAGAATCGCCGGAAATTCAAGAAATCCGCTGCAATGTTCTTCTGGAAGGACTGGAAGAGGGAGAGTATACAAGCGATTTTGTGTGTATTAAGACAAACGGAGATTTAATGGTCAGAGAATGCTTGCAAAGGGATAGACTCACAAAGCCGATGAATGCAAAGTTGCTGAATGCTTCGAGAAATTATTGGGCAAGGCGGGGTATACAAGATTGGGGGCTGATAATCAATGAAGAATGAATTATATTTCAGGGATGATTCTATTGTTCGGGTGTTGGAAGTAAGAGAAGATAGGGTACTTGTGATTGATTGCATACGGCGAACAATGCCACAGTGGAAAGAGCTTGTTTCTTTGGCTGGTTGGGAGAAGTGTTCAGAAGAAAAATTGTATGAAATTGCAGATGTGGATTTGCCGGAAATTGATTCTCTTTGCCCGGAAAGCCGTAAAGTCGCATATGAACGGTATACAATGATTGCACCAATCTTGCGACTGCTGCTAGATGAAAAAAAGAAGTGCGAAATGATTTCCAGTATTGCATCCAACGAAAACGTAAGCAAGCAGACTGTACGAAAATATCTCTGTTTATATTTAGCGTTTCAAAGTATTGCAATTTTAGCTCCGAAAGATAAGGATAGCGATACATCACTGACAAAAGATGAGAAAAATATGCGCTGGGCACTTAATAAGTTCTACTTTTCATATCAGAAGCACAGCCTAAAAACAGCTTATACAATGATGCTGAAATCAAAATACTGTGATGGAAATGGGGAACTGCTGCCAGAATATCCAACATTTAACCAGTTCCGATATTTTTATCGTAAACGCAAAAATAACCAGACTTATTATATCTCTAGGAATGGACTGACGAATTATCAACGGAACAATCGTCCACTGTTGGGGGATGGGGTTCAGGAATACGCCAAAGCACCCGGGATGGGAATGCTTGACGCTACTATATGTGATATTTACCTTGTAAACGAGTACGGGGGAATTGTGGGAAGACCTACTTTGACAGTTTGTATTGATGCGTTCAGTTCATTGTGTTGTGGCTATGCGTTGACCTGGGAAGGAGGTATGTATAGCTTGCGCCAGTTAATGTTGAACGTGGTTACAGATAAGCAGGAACTATGCAAAAAAAATGGAATAAATATCAATCCGCAAGAGTGGGATTCTTCAATGTGTCCGGGAGTTCTTGTGACAGATCAGGGTACAGAGTATGTCAGTAATTGTTTTGAGCAGATAGCAGAACTGGGGATCAAGGTAGTTAATCTACCAGTTTATCGACCAGAGCTAAAAAGTTCTGTGGAAAAATTTTTTGATCTCATACAAAACACATACAAACCATTTCTGAAAGGACGAGGTGTAATAGAGCCAGATTTTCAGGAGCGTGGTGCACATGATTACAGGAAAGATGCTTGTCTTACATTGGAACAATTTGAAAAGGTTTTGATTCGTTGCATTATTTATTACAATTCACAGCGTATTATTGAGAACTTTCCTTATACAGAGGGCATGTTGGAAAACAAAATTGCGCCATATGCCAATGATATTTTTAAATATGGCATGAACTTAGAAGGTGTAAATCTTGTAAAGGTTGATAAACGTCAGTTAATGCTCACATTATTGCCACGGACAGGGGGAAAGTTCACACGATCCGGCTTGATTGTGAATCGTGTGAGATATAAAAATACAAATTATGCGGAGAAATATTTGTCCGGGGGAAATGCAACAGTGGCATACAATCCCGATGATTCTTCTTCGGTGTGGTTGGTAGAAAAGGGGAATTTTATAGAATTTACGTTAATCGAAAGCCGATACCAAAATAAGAGTTTTTCAGAAATTGAAATCATGCAAACGGAAAAGAAAAAGATTGTGAAATCTGTGGAAACAAGCAACATTCAGGCAAAGATAAATCTTGCCAGTCATATTGAAGCGATTGTAGCAAATGTGGGAAGCAGCAACGGCGATTTAGAAGTGATTCCACAGAATTATGAAAGAGAAAAGATAAAAGCTCATGTAGATTGTATGAAAGTAGGTGTGGTAAATGAATAGTATGGATATAATCAGACAGATGCCGGAAATGCTGTCAGGACAGGAACTATATGAAAAATTGGCAGATATCCCGGCGTACAATGAAGAAATACGGGGAAAAAGCCAAACAGAACGACTCATAAACCTTTCTGCGATCTATGAGATCTATTTGCCTAGTGAGATGAGCATAGAAATTTATTCAAAACTGTATCTTGCATTATTAAGGTCATTGCAGAAAAAAGGTACAAATACAGCAATACAGCAGTCATATCAGAACCATAATGCAATAATGAGAAGGGAAAACAGAGGGATTATTGGTGGATCAGATTCATTTTCGATTGTTGGATGTTCTGGAATAGGTAAAAGCTCTGCTATAAATCGTGCAATTTCAATCATTACAGAGAGTAGAATGCTTGAAATTGGAAATCCACAGATAAGGATTATTCCATGCCTTATAGTTCAGTGTCCGTTTGATGCAAGTGTAAAGTCGATGCTGCTAGAAATATTACGAAAATCTGATGAATTACTGGAAACCAATTATTTTGAAAATACATTAAAAGCCAGAGCGACAACAGATGTATTGATTGGTATAGTGTCGCAAGTAGCATTGCAGCATTTAGGAATGTTGATTGTCGATGAAATTCAAAATTGTGTAACGGCAAAAAATGGAAAACATCTTGTGGCGATGCTTACACAGCTAATAAACAATTCAGGAATTTCTATTGGATTAGTGGGCACACCAGAAACTTTATCACTTTTTGAATCTGCTTTTCAACTTGCACGCCGATCTTTGGGATTACAGTATAATGCGTTGAATAATGATGAATTTTTTAGCGGATTTTGCAAACTACTATTCAAATATCAATACGTTCAAAAGAAATCAGAGATAACAACACAAGTAATAGATTGGCTATATGAGCATTCCGGCGGTATAACATCTGTAACCGTGTCCCTGATTCACGATGCGCAGGAAATTGCAATTTTAACAGGGCATGAAACGCTTGATATTTCAATGCTGAATCAGGCATATGAGAAAAGAATGCAGCTTTTACACGATTTTATTAGACCTACTGCTACCGTGAAGAATACGACAGCCAGAAGAAAAAAGAAAACTATAGAAAAGGCGATAATACCATCAGAAGAAGACTACAGTATAGCCGATTTGGTTCAAAAATCAAAAGCAGAAAATCTTGATATTGTAGAAGTGTTTCGGGAACATTTTGTTGTGGAGAAAATAGCATTATGAGGATGTACTTTCCAGAGATTTATCCAGATGAACTTGTTTATAGTTGGTTTGGTCGGTTCGCCGTTTATTCCGGCTATATAAACTCCCAGTTATTGCAATTTTTATACTGTAAACGATCAGATACACCGATTAAAGAATTTATCGGAAATCTGAACACCGAAGCAAGAGAGTGTATTGATAATACATACCCGTTGAGGGAGTTGGTATTAAAACATACCATGTACCCTCAGTATGCAAGGTTTATTCCTTTGGATAAGAGAAAAGAGGCATTGCATAAATTATGTTATGAGAACTGTGATATACACCATTTGTTTGCAGTTCTCCCCAGGTGCGAGAAAGAACAGTATTTAAAATACTGCCCAGTATGTGCTAGTGAGGATAGACAGAAATACGCCGAAACATACTGGCATCGAAAGCATCAAATACGGAATATGGGAATCTGTCCGAAACATAAATGTAGGCTTCGGGACTCTAGTGTTCCAGCTAAAAGCATGAGCTTGTATAGTTTCGTTACCGCTGAAGAAGTTATACCAGATATAGAAGGAAGTATTCCTGTCGAAAGTCCTTTGCAGATAGCATTTGCAGAGTATACAGAACAGGTTTTTGATTCTCCTGTAGATTTTGAACAGGATATTCCACTAAGCTCTATTCTATATTATGCTATGAAAAACACAGAGTATATGAAATCAACGGGAAACAGTCGGTACATGACAAAGTTTGTTGAAGATGTGACACATTTTTATAAGAAAATCGAGTTAAATGAAATTGCGAGTATAAGTCGCATTCAAAAAACCTTACTAACTGGACGTGGATATGATTTTTCAATTGCTTGTCAGATTTCTTTCTTTTTAGGCATGAAGCCGGAAGAGTTGACAGATTCGCAATTATCTGAGGAAGAAATAAAGCAGGAAGCGGAAAGCCACTATATCAAAGGTAGCACTACTCCAGAATGGGAAGAATATGATGAAAAAATGTCCATAGCTATAGAAAGCGTGGCAGAAGATATTTATAGCGGAGCTGCTGACAATCTGGGAAGACCCGAAAAAGTAACGGAAAAACTGATATGTAAAATACTGGAAATAAAAGCGCATAGGCTTGAGAATATGCCAAAAAGCAGAGCTGTGTTAGCTAAATATGCGGAATCATACCCTGAATCTTGGGCGAGAAAATTGGTATGGGCGTATGGATGGCTTAAGAACAATGAAGAAGACGTATTCTATTGGAAGCATCTCAGGAAACTTACAGGTGTAAAGAAAGCACGGTTTGACGAAGTTATTCCATACCTTAAAAAGTATGCGGATGAAGATGAAGTAAAGGCGATTATAGCAACAGTGAGAGGTATATAGAATTAAAAGGGCTATGGGCAATCCGTAGCCCGTAGTTATTCAGTATATAAAAATACCACCGTAAACTGCGTACAGTCACGGCGGTTATGTTTCTTTTGATGAGTCATCCATATTTTGTAATGAATATAGAATCATTTGGTTAATCAATTCGTTTCTGCTGATTTCAACCTCAGTAGCTTTTTTATCAATAATTTTTAAAATTTCAGAAGGAATTCGCAAAGATATGACTTCCTTTTCCGGCTTTTTTGCAATAAACTTTTTCACTTATACACCACCTTCCGTTGATAATTGTAGTTTATTTTGATAAGATAATATATATTCAAAATTCAATATCAAAATATGAATACAAGAAAGAAGGGGAAGAATGCTGACAGAAAGCGAATTCAAGTTAAAGCACTTACTCACAAAGAAAGAAATTTCTGCATTCAGGGGCGAAATTCCAATGAATCAGTCTCTTTTTAACAAGATTGTTGATAAAATGATGGGGCGTAATATGGGGGAACACACATTTGATGAATTTATTATAAGACATCAAGAATTTTTACCAGAATACAATCAGCAAATAGAATATGATCGTTTTATTGGCGAAGATCCAGAGTGGGATTTACTACAAGAAAAATGGGAAATTTATCAAGAAAAATATGGTATTGATCCGTATTTAGAACCGTAGATTTAAAGAAAGACCGTGGAAAGGGCATTAAACTCTTTACATGGTCTTTTTAAATGCAGAAGCCGATATAACATGCCTAATTGCCTTTATTTTGCATTTAAACACGCTGTACGATACTTTTACCACTTAATGCGAAAAACCGTTAAAACGACGAATAACGGCTTTATAAGCAATATTACAATAAACTGTGTAGAATATTCTCTTTATCTTTTACATGCGAATTTGTGGCAGCTACTTCAACGCCAAACTGTATCATGGCATCCCGATGTGCAAGCATTTCTTGTGCTTTTGTCGCATTTTCCAGCTCTTTTGAGAGCCAATCGGCAGCAGCCTGAGCGTTTTCGCCAGTTATTTCAATTTCGCCAAAATGCGGACTTTTAATTTTTATCATAAATTTCTCCTTATCGTCTGTAATCTTTCTTTTTCAGTTCGTCCCATTGAGACATACGCCGTTGGAAGTCAGCACATCTTTTGGCTGATTCGGCACGATCGTTTCTTATGTCTTTTCTAATTTGAATTTCTTCGGAAACTCCGCAAATTAAAGTAAACAGTAGACCAAACATATGCTGCTCCTTTCTGTTGCTGGTTGGTTATTTCAGCTTAAGAATAACATCAAATCTCAAAAAAATCCACTTTTGTTTTTGTGAAATCTGATAAATCTGTAATAAGCAAGTATTGCCCGTTACAGAAGAATTTCATCTTTGCACCCTTTTATGATGAAAGGAAGCTTGTTAACAAGTCAATTAAATTATTTTTTTCTTCTGAAATTAGCTACTATTGCTTAAAGTAGTGATTTCTGGGATTTGCCAGCTATTATGAAATAGAGAGAACAGATGTTTTTTAATATGCTGGGTTAGCTGTAAAAAGCTATATTTGCTAAAAAGGTACATTTTTAATAATGGCACGCTATTATGAATATAGGAAAGAAATTCAAGAATTCAATTAAATAAATACATATTGCTAGAATTTGCTATTGTAGCTATTTATGGAAGTTCAGAGTGTTTGCACCCTATTATGAAAAAGGGGATGTCACGGTTACAATTTATTTATTTAGAGATCATTGCAAATCAGCTACCATTGCCGATTATAAACGAAAAATTTATACTTTTATATGTTGCGCCCCTTTATGAAGAAGGGAAGAAGATGTAAAAAGTTCCCCTTTTGTTTTTAAATAAATGGCGAAATTTGGAAATCAGCTGTCAATCGTGGTTTCAGACGATTTTTGAGCAATTTTTTGAAGCGCACCCTATTATGAAATAGGGAGAGATTAGACAGACGCTTTTATTTTTCTTTTTGTTCTGCAATTAGCTATTGTAGGCAAAATCCGAGAAATATGAAATTATGCACGCTATTATGATAAAGGGAAGCATTGAAATAAGAGTAAAGTGGTGACACCATTTTAATTTAGCTTAAGAGCTTGATTTATGCTATCGTTGCTTTTTTTAGAAACTTTAGAGATTCTGCACCCATATATTGAATAAGAAGAACAATGTAATCAGTTCAATTGAAAATATAATATTTACGGAAATGAGCCAATATAGCTTGAGCCAGCAGATTCAGATAATTGTACCCATATGTGAAGAAGGACGAATGTAACGATAACAAATAGTTAAAAGAAATTTGCTGTAATTGGCTACTATTGCGTTTAAGCCGAGATTATGCAAATGCGCACGCTATTTTAGAAAAGGAAGATAAAGTGCTGATACAAGCCAGTGAATCATCGCTGTCTTATACCAACACTTTATTGAGTTGGAAAAGATCTTTTTTCTCTTTCTATGCGTAAACATAAATTTGTGCGAATGAGCTTATCATTCGTACACACTTGCGTTTAGACATTTTTATATATTCCGTGGGCAGTGGGAAACTGCTGCCCCCACAAAAAAATTTTTTCGGTATTATTTGCCGAATTATTCGGTAGTTTTTACAGGAGGGAAACATGGAACAGACATTAGATTTAAGGGAGATTGTTGAAACATATTTAGATTACAATGGTTTAACACGTTCATATATGGCACGTACAACCCGTATACCAGACAGCACATTGCGTGATTGGCTAGATGGAAAGACTAATATCAGTCAGAGGAATCTTTATAAGATTAAAGAATTTCTGAAGGGAAACTTCCTATTAAATGTGGAAACAATCATAAATCATTTGCTTTTGAGCAAGGAGATTGAAGAAAATGAAAATTGAATTGACAGATACAGAGGTTAAACGTTTGATAGCACTATTGAAAGTGTTTTATGCACAATCAACAGATCTGTTTGAGCTGTCATTTATAAAAGGAATTCTGCAAAAAATGGGAGTAAAAATTGATGACTGGACTCCCGACTATGCGGATCTGTAACGCTTGACAAATTTGGAGATCGTGATATGATGCAAGAAAGAAAATTAAATATTGCGTGCCTTGAGATGTGAAAGGCACATACAGCATTCAATTTTTGGAAGTGTACAATAGCACTTCTGATTTTTGAGTGCTTTTTTATTGCACAAAATTCAACAAATGCGAGGTAGACGAATGAAAACAAATACAAATGGACTTTTTTCAATTTATTCCCAGAGAGTAGCCGGATTACTGATGCTAAAGGGATTTACCATTCTGAAATTAGAGGAAAATAAAAGATTTACGGACAAAACAGTTTTTGTTTTCGCAAATTCCCCGGAATTTCAGCAAGCATTGAAGGAAGTACAGGAAAACAACAAATAAACTAGGGAGACAACAAAATTATGACAACAAAATATTTATCAGAAATAATTTCAAATGAAGAGATTAGCACATGGAAACCAGGAGATAACATATTTCTCTACAATGGCACAGGAACAGGAAAGACAACATTTATAAATAACAGATTAGCTAAGATCGCAAAGGAACAAAGGCAGAAAATTTTACAGTTAGAGCCACGATTGCTTTTGAAAAAACAGCAAAGGAAAGATGTAGATTCAAGTGTGATTGATGTTGAATCTTATCAAGCAATAGATTCAATAGCACGTTTTGACCAGTATTCGATTATTGTGCTGGATGAATGCCATTACCTTTTTTCAGACAGTGGTATTAACGATCTTACTGATAGACATTATCAGATACTAAATAGTTTAGAGTGTATAAAAATATGGATAACTGCAACGCCGGACGATGTTTTTGAATACTTTCGGAGCAATCAGATTGATTACAAGCTATATCCTAAAGATTATACAGAATCAAAAGTGCTTAACGAAATTTATACGTATAAGTCCGATGAAGAACTTGAAAATATTCTTGAATTTGTGGCACATGACACAAATGTAAAAGCTATGGTTGTCATGAGCAGCACAAAGAAACTATTGAAAATGTATAGGAAATATGAAGATGTATCTTCAATTGTGCTGGGTTCTGGTAATTTAAGTGGAAAAACAGCCAAAATGAAAAAAGCAATAGCATCAGAAATTGCAAAAATCTCAGATGATAAAATCTTTTCCGGGCAAAAGTTTCTATTTGGTACATCGGCTTTAGATTGTGGCGTATCTATGAGAGACTATAGCTTTTCAATCATAATTATTGATGGAATTTATGATGTACAGACCATTAAGCAGATTGTTGGGCGCAAGAGAAAGCAGGATGACTGTGATATAGCAGCTCTTTATATAAGAAATATCTCAAATAGTACACTTAATGGATTTAATTCTGCTGAAAAACGGTGGATAAAACCAGCGCATACATTATTGACGAAGGGCATTGATTACTATTTAGAGTGGTATCTGAAGAATGGGAACAGATACCCGGACAAGCACCGAATAATTCGGGACGAAAAAATAAACGGTGTACTGACAAAGACAGTGAACGATAAAAAGCTGACATTTTTTGAAAACCGTATTCAGCGCACAACAGATATGATTCGCCGGGGCAAGAATGGTTTTTTGCTGACATTAAAAGATGCTTTTGGTATCAATGTAAGTCCCTGGAATGACGATGCAAAGATTTACACAGAAAAAATATTAGAAGATCACTACCAGAAACAAACAGTGTGGTGGAATCGGTCAGAGACACAGGAATTTGCTAAATCATTGGGATTTACAGACAAATATCGTCATATCATCACAAGCTATAAAGCTATAAATTCTATACTAGAAAATCAATACAACAGTATATATAGAATTGTCTGTAAGCGAAAGAAGAAAAAGGTTGATGGCAAAGTTAAGAGGTTTGACAATGTGTGGATGATCGAAAAAATCAGATAACGAATAGGGGGGCTTTCTGACCGCAAAGCTATTATTATAACTCTGCGGTTAAAAACACCCCCCTAGATAAAAGTTATATGGCATTATCCGGCGATAATGGCATAGCGACACGGTAGTGTCAAGATTATATGAAAACACTAACGTGTTTTTGTATTCGTGCAAATCGCACTCATACATAATAACCGACCAAAGGAAAAAAAGGATAACTAACTATATGTAGTTGCAAAATTCAAAGTATCTACAATATACAGATACGCCACAATACATTTATTCTTTTTCTTTTTGGTTGGGCACAACCCGGAAGGAGAAAAGATGGAACAAAGCAAAGATTTGAAATTTATTGAAGAAGCAATGAAAAATCATAATGTAGATGATTTCTGCAAAATGATGAGGTACTGGGAAAAGGATGGCGAGAAATTCGCTTATGACGATGTATACAGGGATATTCATCTATTAAGGGAAATGCCATATAAAGATATTCGCCCAGATAGTGCGGAATTTATAAAAATACTAATGAAATTAGAACTTGAATATAATGATCCAGATTTATATAAAAGAGCCGGAGGGTTACTTATTCAGGCAATGGAAGATAAGGACGAAAGCCGTATTAAGATGATATGTCGATTTATTTATCTTTTAGGTGTGCGTCAGTCCACAAAATCTATAACAAAGCGTGTGGATGAATGTCTCGTAGCGATTCATGAGAAATATATGGATTCACTGAAAAAAATAGTAGATATGCAGAGAGAATTTGGGTTTATTGGAGAGAAGGAGAATGAAGACAATGAAAAATAAAGCGTTTGAAGGATTTTTGTTCAAAATTACACATCCCGTATCATATGACTTTAATTCAGAGGAACGGGAATTGATTGCGGAAAATGTAGCGGTCAAAACCAAAATAGCAACGGGAGCAGATATTGATATAGCGGATGTGAGACATCTCATCAATGACGGCAGCAGTGATCTTACATATTATAAGACAGTTGGAAAGATTGCAGCAGCATGGGAAGATGTCGGCTTTGTGGCAGAAATGCAGAAAATGCTTGCTGTAATCGGAGAATATCACAGACTGAAAAGAGACTCTGAAAGTCTGAGAGCTTTTGCGGAGAAGGATAGAAACGAATATGGAAAGCGGAAGTAATTGAGTGATTTTTGCATTCTTTTCTGCTTTTGATTGGGAAAGGAGAACATATGGCTAGAGGTGTAACAAAAGATGATATAGTTCAGGATTTTGCGGTCTTACACGGTATAAATCAAGAGACTGCAAGATTATATTTTGACTCATTTGCAACGTTGATTGCAGAGGGACTTAATACGAATGGAAAAGTACATATAAAATACTTGGGCACATTCCAAAAGAAAACAGTTCCGGCGAGAAAGTTATACAATTTTCATACAAAAGAGCCGGTAGATGTGCCGGAACACGGCGGTATAAGATTTATTCCGTCTGAATCATTGAGGAAGGATGTTTATTAAATATGAATGGTAAAAATCAGATATTAGAGATTTGTCAGGTTTCTGGCAGGAGAAGAATAAAAATTGTGTTGCATGAAATTTATGCAAACAATTCTGAATACAACGAAAACGGAATTACATGGCTTGAACAGTATACAAGAGATAATGCAGATACTATAAAAGGTATGCCGTTGTGTGCCGAATTTGTTGATAACGACAAAGATATCCCATACGGGCATGGATTAACAGGAATAAAAGGGAATATCCCTGTATTTGAAGATTCTGTACAAGTCGGTGCGTTTGAGGACTGGTCGATTGAAGATGTTGAAATTGACGGAGTATTGCATAGATGTTTATGTGGTGTTGGTTATATAAACGAAAGCCGATATCCAAACTTTTGCGAGTGGATAGACAAACAGATCAGAGAAGGACATAAAATATTCGGCTCTGTTGAAACTACTGGAACGCCGGAGAATAGCGGAGAAATCATTTATCAGGATGGTTGGAAGGAAAAAGGGCGTGTGCCTATGATTTACGACTATAGCGGATATTGTATTGTGACAATTCGCCCGGCAGATGATAAAGCGATTCTTTTAGAATTTCAGGAGGGGCAAAAAGTGGAAGCAGAAGAAAAAAACGAATTTGATAATATTTTTCTTGACATGCTTGGAGAAAGAAATGCAGAAGACACAAGCGAATTTGATACTGTTTTCGGGGATGATTTTAAACCGAAAGAGCAGATAAAAACAGAATTTGATGAAATATTTCAATAAAAAGGAGATAGCTAAGATGGAAAAATACATGGAAGTAGATATTGATATATCAGGAGTTCACGATTTGAGTAAAGAAAAAATGGTAGCGGATGAGCTGCAAAAAATGACAAGTGAAGAATCTGTATCAAATCAGATTGGAAAAGTGAAAGAGGAAAAGGAGAACAGATAATGAAAGAATTTAGAGAATATGAGAGAGTTAAAATAAACAATATATATCCCTGGAGCATTGGATATGGAGCAAGAAATTTAAAATTATCAGTTAATGTTCCGGCAAATGCGAAAGAAAACATATCATTTACTGTAGAAGCGGTTAGGGATGCAATCAATAATCAAATTGCTGGTTTTGTTGGATGCGATGGGCATGGAACACGGGCATGTTATCAGATTGTTGATCCAGAGATGAGAGAGTTTTTCTTCGGCAGTCAAGATGAGCCATATTACTATAAAAAAGAGCATGTTGAGGAACTTCTGTCGAAAACAACAAGAGCAACATTTACAAAAGCTCTGGATAATCTTGTAACCAATAATGCAGAGGCAAGAGCTGTATTAGATGTATGCTTTGATCCAGAACAGTTAAATATTCCAGAAAATTATCCTGGATGGAAATGTAAGTTAATTGAGTACAAATGTAAGGAACTGTTAGGGATATTATAAATAAAATTACTTTTTTATATGTGGGTGGAATCGCCGGATTCTGCCCGGAAGCAAAAATGAGAAGGAGAAAAAAGCACGTAAAAAGTTCAAAAAGTGCAATAGGAAGTTCAGAAAGTTCATAGTGCCTAAATGACACATGAACAATAAAAAATATTATGAAGTATTATCTGAAAAGGATATTAAAACAATCGGCGGTCGCATATCCGCTGATGAAGAATTTAAGGCAGTGCCAGCGGTCAAAGGATGGTTTGTATCGTCTGAAGGACGTTTGATTAGCAAGCGTAAAGGCGGTAATGTAAAGATTGTAAAGACTTACTTTACAACTGGTTATGAACACGTTACGACCAGAATAAATGATAGAGTTGGTAAGAAATTTGCCGTTCATCAATTGGTTGCACAAGCCTTTGTAAAAGTTCCGGCATGGATTAAGGCGAATGACATTATAGAAGTTCATCACATAATCCGTGTGAATCGTAAAGAGCGCATTGCCGGAATACATGCAGCAAGAAATTTAACATACTTGCCGAAATCTATACATAGAACAGTGGATGTAATAGCGGATATCGCAGTAAATGAAGGTGGATTATATCGGCAATATGATTTTGTGACGGCTGCAGAACACATGGGGATTTCCCCATATACTCTTGCTGATGTTGTACGACAAGAGCCAACCAGCAAAGAGGAAAACTGGGCATACTATCAGTGTGCCGTAAACGCCGATGGTGTGGCGGTAGATGTGGACTTTCGCATGATCCGCACCAAAGATATTTAATCATTGTTTTCCCGTATCAATTCCGGGAATTTTAACATTGATTCCAACATTAAAATTCATTCAATAACCTTGTGGGAGTAGTGACCGTGTGTTGCTGCTCCCATTTTTTTACGCTTTTTGGGGAATGTAAGGATTTTGGATTGTGGAAAACAGAGCAGAAATCCACAATTTTCTCAGTTTATTATAGGCTTTTTTTCATCGAACTTTTCCCCACCGAACAAGCGCAAAACAGCACCTTTTTACGGAAAACGGTCATAAAATGGGGAGCGTGTCGAACTCAGTTTCAAGTTGAATTTGTTTGAAGTTGCTTACCGAATAATTCGGAAGGCAAATTTATCCAGAATTCAAAACCGAATAATTGGGTTTTGATACATTATTCCAGTATTAGACACAAAAAAAGACAGCGGATTTTGTGCCACTGTCTTAAAGTAATCAGTACATTATTATTGCATGTTAAGTTTTGTCGGAAGTTCATCTGGGGTAACTTGATGATTTTTGTCTGATAGAGCTTCACAAAGACGATCAGCGTTGTCCCAGGTATTCGGGATAACTTCCATGATATCGTTCGGTTGGCAGTCTAACCAGATGCAGAGAGCTTCAATAGATTTACTGTCAACGGATGTTTCACGGGTTCTTTTTTCGTATTTGGCTGGTTTTGTGCCCGGAATCTTATAATTATATTCCTCAAGAATACCAGTGCCCAGTTTTAATTTACGTAAGGTTTCCTGTCCTATAATATTGTCATTTCTGATATGGGAAGTATTTTTACCTTTTTCTTTCATCAATTCAAACAATTTTCTATAACTAATCATTCCGAAATCTCCTTTTTACACTAATATTATACATTTTCAAGGGAATATTAGCAAGTTCATTTATTATTGTGTATTTAAGTATAAGCGAAAAGGGGCAGCAGTTACGCCACCCCTAAAAGAGCTTTTGAATACACAATGTTATGAAAAGTAGTCAACGATTGCCCGTACTTCATCTGGATAAATCTTAAATTCTTCAACGGTATCTTCTTCGCCGTTTTTATACATTTTCATGAATAGTTTTTTTACTTCTGTGAGTGGATCACACACCCAAAGAATATAGTCTGTATTTTCGGGCATTGTCTCAAAGTAACGATTTACTTTAATTCCGACACAATCCAAAGCGTCAATGATATCGTCTGGCTGTATTTCTGCCAAAATATCACGGATGTTAGTATTTGTAGTGCCGTATGTTCCATTTTTTCTATAAAATAAAAATTGCATGTCGTTCTCCTTCTCCCCGTATAAAACGCCGTTAGGTCAGCAATAGTGTTATTTTTCCGGCAACAGAGCCGAATATTAAGCAATAAAGGTAATTTTTGCAAATTTGCCATTATCCATTTGGGGATAAATTTGTTTCATTGCCCGGTCAATTCCTTTTGAATTTTCAAAATCTTCATAGAAATAGTAGATCATCTTTCCAGTTGCCATTGTGATCTCAACGCCGATTCCCTTATATCTTTTTAATTTTGCTAACATTTTAACTTTTGTCATTGCGTTTTCCTTCCTTTTATAAGAGTGCTGATAATGCAATTACTTGTGCTTCTGATAAGTGGTCAATCACGGTATTCCCGTTTTTGTCTGCCAGTTCGTATTGATCTGGGATAGTTCCAAAGAATCCATCAAATTGATTTGATAAATAGTAACCTTTTTCATATAACCTTCTTTCCGCTTCTTTCATTTGGTAGCCTCCTGTATGTTTTTCTATTTGCAATTTGCTTTGTTGAGATAATTATACACAAGTATTAGTGCAAATACAATTGACAGATCAAACAGAAATCGTGGAGAATAAAACACTAATATTTGTGCAAAAACACGATTGACTTAAACACAAGTATTAGTGTAAAATGCAATCAAGATAAATAAATCGAAGGAGGAAAAACACATGACGTACTTTAAGGATATTCATTCATTAGAAGATTTAAGGAAGGAATATAAACGGCTTGTGAAAGCCAATCATCCAGATAACGGTGGTTCTGAGGATGCTATAAAAGTTATCAATGTAGAATATGAAATAACTTTTAAAGTATTAGCAAAATCAGATACAACCAACGCCGGAAAGTACGATATGGCAGCAGATGAACAGATTCGGGACATTATCAATATAATTATAAATTTTGATATTAACATTGAAATATGCGGATCTTGGATCTGGGTATCTGGCAACACATACGGCTGCAAGAGCGACCTTAAATCAAATGGTTTTCACTGGGCAAGCAAGAAAAAAATGTGGTACTGGCACGATCCAGAAGAACAGACAAGAAGTAATGGAAAAACCACAATGGATGATATCCGCAATAAGTACGGATCGGAAACAATCAAGAAAGCAGAAACAAAGATGTGTATTAGTGCATAGCTCATGAAGGGGAATCAATCCCCTTTTATGATATCTACTATTAAGAAGGGAGAAGACAATATGAAGTACATTATCATCTACAATAATAATCAGAATCATAATTATGCAAGTAGTAGAAGTGATTTATTACATTGGTTAAAGATCTTAAAAGATGAACAGATCAACGATATCCGTAAAATTTATAAAACAGGTATTAGTGATTCTGTATTTGATAAATATACAAGATACATAAATCAATGATACATACAGAACACGGATTCAGTCATTGAAATAATATACCGCATACAGCTATTACATGGTTCAAAATGTATTTGTAAGCGGTATATTTCTTTGGCATAATGTGTTCAAGAAAACAACTCATTTCGTGTACAATTTGAAACAGCCAAAAGAACAAGAAAAAAGCAATGGTTTAATAGAAAAAGTGACAATATTTGTTCAATATATTTTTTTTAGGGTTTCGTGAACAGTATTGCCGGAAAGCATAAAAGAAGGGAGATTTTTCTATGATTTATGGATATGCCCGTTGTTCAACCAACGAAAAGAAACAGGATATTGACCGCCAGAAAAGGGATCTAAAAAAACTTGGTGTTGATCCACAAAATATATTCTGGGAATATGAAAGCGGAACAAAGAACGATAGAGTACAACTTGATCGACTCATGAATACAGTACATGAAGGAGATACAATTGTAGCACTAGAAGTTAGCCGATTAACCAGATCAACACAGAAGCTATGCAGTATCATTGATGAAATAAAGGAGAAGAAGTTAAAACTCATAATTGATAAGAGTATCACTGTAGATTGTACGCCAGGGCATGAGATTGACCCGATGACAAAGGGCATGCTGATGATGTGGGGCGTTTTTGCAGAGTTGGAACATGACATAATATGTCAGCGTGTAAAGTCCGGCATGGAAAATGCCAGGGCAAAAGGTGCGGTCATTGGCAGACCTAAGACCACAGAGGATAATATTCCGGCGGTGTTTATGCGGTACTATCCGAAGTATATAAAAAAAGAAATGAATGTTTCGGAACTGTCAAAACTTTGTGGAATGTCGAGGACTACAATTTACAAATATATAAAAATTCTTGAAGAATAGAAAAGAGTAGATATATAAAGAAAGCCACTGGCAGCAGGAAAATATGTTGCAGTGGCTTAATTTATGTCTGGATTAGAGTGGTTATTTTTCAGTCTGTTTTATTTTGGCTGTACATTCTGAATCAGCCGGAAATATTCTTGTAGTAAATGACCAGGGGGTATATTTACATTTTTGCAGCGATTCCCAGCGTTTTTAATCCGCTTCGAGGTCTATCTCAGTCTGTCACTGAGTCCTAGCTAGTCGAACCTAAATTACCATGTATATTTACAATCCAGACATTCAAAAGTTTTTCCAAGTTTTCGAGATGCCAATCCAGTGGCGGTTATAGATACGGCACGGCTTGTGGTTGTAATTCGGCGTGTATTTGTACCGCCACAGGTCGGACATTTAGGATGATCTAATTTGTATTGTCGTTGTTTTTGTGCAGCTTGTGCTTCCTTTGTTTTTTCAATGGCTTCTTGAACCCTTTTGTCAGTTTCCATCATTTTATCTAATTCAAGGATAGTATTACTATCGGAAAGTGAATTTTTATACTTGTGAAGTTTATATAATTCTTGGATGAAAGCTATATCTAATATGAGGAAAACAATAAAAATTAAAAACCCCAAAATCGTTAAACCAGGGGAATTAGCCGGGAAAAGCCCAGCAATAGTAAGGAGCGCACCTAAGACTGTAAATACTATTGTCATACATAACATTCCGATATTTGTATTCGTTTTTTTGCTTATAAATTCTTTTGAAAAGTCAATGTTAGTTGATGTTTCTGTTTTTGAATCAGTTGTTCCCATTTTTTAATCCTCTCGTTTTTAAAATTTAGTTAGGTTTCCATTTATTACCGCAATTTCCGCATATGTTTATAACTTTACCGCTACCAATAAAGCCGAGTATAAGGGAATATCCTCTTGTTGTAGTCGTAACAGAGGTTGAGCCACATTTCGGGCACTTTAATGTATTTTTGTTTGTTGGTTGTATACTGTTTATATGTCCATTTCCTACTCTTTTATATGATCCGTCAAATTCTTTTGGCACTGCATGAGTTTCTAATATAATATTTAGAAGTTGTTCTGCAGCATAAATAGAGATAGTTTGGCATTGACCAAAAATCCACCCTTTTAATCTCTTCTGTTCATCAGGAGTCATTGTTGGATAATCGTCAATCTTATTTAACGCTTCACGAAGATCACGGGGTACACCGTCAATCAGACAGAATCCGTCTGGTACGTCTTCAACTGTTGGTAATGGAAAACCGCAATGTATACACTGTTTTGATTTATCAGATATTTCTTTTCCGCATTCCGGGCATTTTATTAAAGCCATCCTAATCTCCTTTATAAAAATCTGTGACCGTAGTTTTTATCTAAATTATACTCAATATATTAAGCATAGTCAACGTGTTAAGTATGGTAATCTACTAAAAAGAGGTAGATGGCATGATATCATATGATCCGTTTTTTCAGACGCTTTTAAAGAAGAATATTACAGAATATCATTTGATTTACAAAGAGGGTATATCGGCAAACACCATTCATCGCATGAAAAAAGGTCTTCCGATTACTACAAAAACATTAGATGCGTTGTGTTTTATCCTGGACTGTGAAGTACAGGATATCATAGAACATGATAAAAGCGAATAATTATGAAGCTGGCACGAATGATGCCAGTTTTTTTGCGCTTAGAGGGGGAAAATGTTAATAAGAAAAAAATATACAATTATGCTAAAAAAAATTACTATGTGATAAAAACTGATAATGAAAACAAATGTCCAGATTGTATGCAGACAATGAAGATAATCGGCAGCAGGAAACGTATAGTCAAAGACATAATTGGCGAACAATATGTGTTTAGTTTGCGCCGTATGAAGTGTGAAAAGTGCAATGTGATACACATAGAGATCCCGGATTGTATCATTCCGCATAAACAATATTCAAAAGATGCAATCAATACAGCGATAAAAGGGCAATGTGACTATTATATAATGGAAGATAGTACAGTTTTTCGCTGGAAGAAGCAAAACATACCCGACTTGCAATGACAAAGGCATATCCGGCTGATAGGATATAAAGCCGGAGGTGCGTGATGAAACGAAAAAAATCTTTCCTTATTATATGTCTATTGTTACTTTTGCTTGTGGGCTTTACTATATTTTTTCTGTTTGGGCGGTCTGATGGTAAAATTCTGCTGCCAGTTGATGAAAATGCCGAAGACTGGGACGGCGACCAACGTCTACCCAATGGAGAAAAGCAAGACACAGCTACCATAAAAATTCCTGGATTTGATTCTCTTACATTCACAGCAAATCAGAAAAATCAGAAAGTGAATTTCAAGAACCCGGAAGAAAATTCGTGCTTATTTCGCATGACATTATTCATTGACGATCAACAATATTGGCAATCTGCCGGAGGTGTTGAGCCGGGTAAGGGATACTATGACATTGAGCTTGATGATGTACTGCAACCGGGGAATTATGATGGTTCTTTACTAGTGGAGTGCTTCAAAGAAGATGGTACGGCTCTCAATAGCGCAAAAGTAAAATTCAATGTGAAAGTGGTGGAAGAATGAAAAAGAAATTGATAGGAACAGTTATGGCTCTTTCTGTATTGGTTGGTAGTGTCATGCCGGTATCGGCTTCACAGTTACACACGGACGGAGAGACAGCAAATGTACAGTTGTCATACGACAATCAAAGTACATTCTGCATAAATATCCCGGAGAGTATCAATCTGAATAATGCAGGAGGATATACGTTTACGGCTGATTATGTGAATATTACGGATTCTGAGGAAGTTTGCATAAAAATGCCAGAAGAAGCAGTACCAATGACTAATGAATGGGGCGCAACAGGATCAGTTAGATTTACAAGCGAAAATGTAAAATTTTTTAGAGATCAAACGACAGCAGAAAACCCGGTATATGCAATGTTTGACGGTCTTTCCGCAGGTCATTATACAGGAACAGCAACTTTTACAGTACAACTGCAACCTAAAAGTAACCAATAATTATGTGAAAATGTAAGAGAAGAAGGGCGTGCCGGTTGGTGCGTCCTTAAATTATAAAAAAGGATTGCCTTTTGGAGAAAATATATTATAATGAAGATATCAAGGTCAGAATCTCTATGTTGAAAGGGAAACTAAAATAGCCTCTTAGGGGGCAAAGTTCCCAACCAACAGAAAAATTTGTTCAAGCATAAAAATTGACCTTGTAGGTCTGTAGCAATACAGACCCACAGGGTCTTTTTTGTTATTCAAATAGAGCGAAAACCTTGATTTTAAGCGATTTTTACCGCCTACATAAAACACAAATTTTATTTAGTTTTTCAAAGACCGCAAAGAAAAACTAATGAGCATTGAAAAAGTGGGAGAATGCGAGATTTGCCTTTTTTGAGGATGAGGAAGGTTGTCCCACAACATTTCCTTTGAATTACCGCTTGGTTTCGAGGAAGCAGCAGCCTATCGAAAGGCTAACGGACAGTATGTTCGCAAAAATCAATGGAGAGATACTACTGTAACGGTGTATATCGACCTTGATTAACAAATGAATTATGATAAGCGTATCATTAGAAATAGTGGTACGCTTATTTTTTTGCTCAAATTTGCACCTTTGATTAGTTTAGGACTTCCCTATATAATGAAGCCAGAAACGGAGGTGCTGTTTATGAAAGAGCAGACATATCATATATATCTGGATAGCCACGAAAAGACGACCTTGTTACATAGCCTTGTGGAGCTGAAAAATCAACTCATACAGCAAGGCAGATATACAGACTGCGTTGACGAGCTTATCTTTAAGGTCATAAACGCACCTGTTAAGAGGTTGAGAATTGAATATGTTTAACCCCAAAGGTTGAGCCGCTTATTCTTATTTTAGAGTAAGTGGCTTTTTTTGCGTTCTCTGCCGATTACATAGCCGCCTTGACTGATCTGACCCCAAAAAGTTAGACAAATTTGAGAGCTAAGCTACAAGGGATTG
>QFCH01002775.1_pt1 | contig 68968 bp, 60 predicted proteins | sample 5346071 | NCBI WGS metagenome assembly QFCH01 (sample SAMN09062255, study PRJNA434731) | Human gut metagenome, whole genome shotgun sequencing project. | isolation source: stool timepoint B chromium assembly | host: Homo sapiens | collected 2015
CCTCTTTTAAAATATTATGTGGATACTACAACGCATGAGATTATACTTTCTTTTTTGGGGAATGTGCAGATGGAAGTCATTTGTGCCATCCTTGAGGAAAAATATCATGTGGAGGCAGAAATAAAAGAGCCTACTGTTATATATATGGAAAGACCGCTTAGAAAAGCAGAATATACCATCCACATAGAAGTCCCGCCAAATCCTTTCTGGGCTTCTGTCGGGTTGTCCATAGAGCCGCTCCCTATTGGAAGCGGAGTGCAGTATGAAAGCAGAGTTTCACTTGGATATTTAAATCAATCGTTCCAAAATGCGGTTATGGAGGGGGTTCTTTATGGCTGCGAGCAGGGGCTGTATGGATGGAAAGTGACAGACTGTAAAATCTGTTTTGAATATGGATTGTATTATAGTCCTGTAAGTACCCCCGCAGACTTTCGGCTGCTTTCCCCTATCGTATTGGAGCAGGCTTTAAAAAAAGCAGGGACAGAACTATTAGAGCCATATCTCCACTTTGAAATTTATGCACCGCAGGAATATCTCTCACGGGCGTATCATGATGCTCCAAGGTATTGTGCAGATATTGTAAGTACTCAGATAAAGAATGACGAGGTCATTCTGAAAGGAGAAATCCCTGCTAGATGTATTCAAGAATACAGGAACGATTTAACTTATTTCACAAATGGGCAGGGAGTCTGCTTGACAGAGTTAAAAGGATACCAGCCAGCTATTGGTAAATTTATTTGCCAACCCCGCCGCCCGAATAGCCGTATAGATAAGGTTCGGCATATGTTCCACAAGTTAGCTTAACAGCTTGCAAAAGTCATATAAAATGAGATTTGAAAGGATTTATTCATATTAAACATTGGAAGTTTTAATGATTTTTTAAAATATAAAATGTATCTATAGAAGAACTCCTGTTTGTGTGTGATTGATAGTCTAACTACAAGAAAATCTTCATTTCTGGCTAAGTAGGAAATCTAAATGATATGCTCCCTTTATGAGAGACAGTAAAATAATAAACTGTCATCACGAAGAGAGCATATCTAAAGATTTCCTGCTTTTTTTATTTTATTAAAAAAATTATAATTCTGCAGAAAGTTCATGCATCCAGAAGGACGCAGCATCATATTCTCTTGGTTCAGATAATACTGGAACGGTGAGGACATCGATTGGTACGTAAAGTATTTTAGCCATTTTAGCAAGGATTTCATCACGAGGCTTTCTTGTATCTGCTTCATATTGTGCAATTCTGACATCAGCAGAATCTTCCGGAAAGCCAAGTGCAATACCTAGTTCTTTTTGTGTGAGATGATTTTTCTGTCTCAAATGTTTTAATTTTCTTCCAAACGTAATCATAATAGAAAATCCTTTCTGTAAGTTATTTTGATTGTGCGAGGTGTCAAATGATATATCATTCGGCACCTCTGGTTTTATGATCTTTATTCCCCGGTACTTCCGAAAGCACCAATATCTCTTGCTTCTCCGAGATCCAGAACAAAGTCGGCAATTAGAACGGGAGTGATAACCAGTTGCCCTACACGGGTATCTTTGCGGAGTATTTGGGATTCTGAACTAACATTGCTGATAATGGCATGAATTTCGCCACGATATCCGGAATCAATAGGCGGAAGTTCGCAGACCAATCCTTTTGCAGCCATGCTGCTTCTTGGAAAGACATAACCGGCATATCCATCCGGAATCATGAGCCCAAATCCTAAGGGAATTCTTGCAATCTCTCCTGGCTTTAATGTGCAGTCATAAGGCATATACACATCGGCGCCGGCATCGTTTTCATGAGGTCGGAAGGGATAATGATCTTTCTCTAACCCAAAGTCGATCAATTTAATCTTCATAAACAGCTTCCCTCCCTTCTACGAGCAGAGGATAATCTGCTCTCATTATTTCTAATGGAGACCAGTCTTTTGGGATGGGGATTCCACAGGACATAGCACCTTCTTCACAACATCCCCTTTGGCAGAAAGGACCGGTCAGCTTCGGTGAAAATAACACCGGATCGAATTCATATAGTTTCTGCCAGATGTCCAACATTACAATTCTTGTTTCGTCGGTATTTCTTCTGCAGATACGCTGACTGATCATATGTTTCCACTCATAAGGTGTAGCACAGATGATCAGAATATTTCTTAAAGCATGGGGGAGGGCATAGCCGGCAGAATCATGATGAAATCCCAAAGAACACAATTCCTGATAACATCTGAGATCCGATAAGCAGCTTTGCAGATAGAGATCAATGTATCTCTGTTCGGAAAAAAGGATTTCATATGGAATCGCAAATGCAGCTTTTTCTGAATAGTTGCTATATTGCAGAGATGCACTCATGAATTTCACTTCGTTTTGATGACGAGTGATCTGTGCAAGAAAACGTCTGCTTGCCCCTACAATCGCAACGGTGATCACCGTAAATTTTTGTACGGTTGGATGAGGTAGACTGGCAATCCGGTCTACGGTTTTATCCGTAAAAGATTTCTGATAAAGAGCCATAAGATCACCCATGTTTTGAATGCAATGCCCCTGTTGGGTAAGCCTTGCTGCGAATACCATGTTTTGAGCTGCTTTCTGAATGGTATAACTATTTAAAATCTTTGTCTCAATGTGATCCATAGGCTTGTTCCTCCTTTATCAATGCTTTCAGCAGAATGAGATAGTTGATGCAGTCTGTGATCTTCTCATCCCATTGTTCTAAGTCAAATTGGAGCAGAGAAGAGTAACACATATCATAGAGAGATACGACATGCTTCGACATCATTCCGGCCAGAGCAGCCTTAGGTGTGCATCCCTGTAATGAGGCAGCGATTTTAAACGCACTCAGGCGGTCAATGCGGTCTCCGGTGTATTCTTTCTTCTTGTGTGCCAGGACATCGGCACATTTTCGATATTGTTGTTCAAGGACAACATTAAATTCATTTTGTGTCATATTGTAATTCCTCCTTCGTAAAATGATTTATAATTCGGGTTCCTGTGTCTTTTGCTTTTTCGGAACCTGATTGTGGAGAATTGCTTCCACATTTTTGTCTACGGTTCTTAAATCTTGTGTCAGATCCTTTAGAGAACGAATGGATGATTTTTGCTGGTCGATCTGTTCCTGCAAGCTGGCTTTTTGTTCCTTCAATGTTTTGATAGGAAGCATCTTTCCATCGGGATAAAAAGATTTCAGCCAGTCACGGGCTTCTTCATATGCTTGAATTTCAGCGATGTGTTCCTTTCGGAATCTGCCTTTGTTTTTCGCTTTTAAAAATTCGGTATAGATTGCTTTCTGTGCAAAATATTGTCCGGTATAATGGATCTGACGGTTGATGTTTTTCAAATCTGCATTCATTTCCATAAGCTGATCTGTTGCCTGATCTAACTGTTTTTGAGATTCGGAAAAGGCATTTTTTAATTCGGTTTGGGTATTGTATCCATGTTCTTGCACATAGATAATGGTATTTGCCATTTCCTGAAGATTGGATATTTTTACCCGATGAGCATATCCGGGACTTTGCATTGCTTTCACATTTTTCTGAAGATCCACCACCAACCGTAAATGCGATCTGACATAAAGAATGGTTATCGGATCTTTTCGTAAGAAGAGCTGTTCTAAATGTTCTTTGCCGTATTGAGTTCCCAAAGCCTTCTCTGTAATCCGTTTGTCTCGATCAGGATGGAGATAACGATATCTTCCTCTTTCTTCAATGACGGAAATCTGATATTTTTCAAAAAGCAGAGATTGGAATTCCCGAAAGCTTTTAGAATGCGGGCTGCATTCTTTGATGGCATTCCTAAGTTCTTGCTTCTGTGTCTGAAATGTGGTGGCAGTTGGTTTCAATCCATCTGCAATGATTTTTTTGTTTGTCTCTTCTAATTTTTTCTGCCCGGATTTTTGGATCATATATTCTGCTTGTGTCACTTTAGTTTCAGCCGGAGAGAGAAGATTAATCTGATGAAGTCCCTCCTGGATGCACATATCCATAATTTCCTTTTTGAAATAATTCAGGAATTTATTTGTGGATCGGTGCTTATATCCGGCAATTTCTTCATGGGGCTTATCCATGTAACTCTGCCTTCTGACAGCTTCTTTACGGACGCTGTTGATCACAATGTGCGTATGGATATTGCCGGAACCATTGTGACCATCGGTATGTGTCACGATAAGAGCCTGATATCCGGGAAATATTTTTTGGGCAAGGTTTAAACATAATTCCTGCGCCTTTTCCCCGGTCAGTCCACATTCTGATTTGTCATCTGGATCAAAACTGATGATATAGTGATGACTTTTGATTTCAGATCTGCTTCGGTTCTTTTTAAAATGTTCATTACATTCATAGCATTCAACATCAAAAGTATCGGGATTACAGTTGAGACCATCCACATATAATTCATCTCTTCGCAGTGGCCGATTAAATTCATCGAGAATCATTTTTCCGGTTGATTCATCATGCTGGAAGATGAGATAATTCAGAGCATCTGAATAGTTTGCATTCCGACTTTTAATATGTTTCACTATTGCCACGATAATCACCTATCATTTTTAGCAGGTCCTTTTTTAACCTATAGAGGTCGTAAAGACATTGCTGGATTTCGTTTGTTACAGATTTAGAGTACGCTCCTCCTGTATTGAAATATTTTGCGATCTGATTAAGATTAGAGCCGATTTTTCCATACTCTGCTAAGAGCATTTTTATTGTTTGGCTATCAATGACAACTTCATAGTGTATAGCCATTTTGTGATCTAAAATCAGGTTTCTCAGATAATCAGAACGGGATAATTTCGCCTGAGAAGCGGCATGATTGACTAACTCTAATTCAATGTCACTTAATCTTAAACAAATGATATTAGAGTGTTTCATTTCATTTCTTTTTTTCTTTGGTGCCATGTTCCTCCTCCCTTAATTGAGTGCTTCCAACTTCAGGGCACTCCACTAGAAATATCAGCTGTCCCTTCTGATACTTCTGGTGTTGCGTACACATTTTATGTGGAAGCCAATCTGACATTTTGTGAATGTCAGTAACGAGGGTATGGGGAGCGTAATCCACATCAAGATAAAACTCAGAGTAATCGGAAAGCCAAAACGGCGATACCGTATTACTGGGTGGATCTTGCTCTTGAAAGATTAACCCTCTCATATAACGAAAGGCTCAGAGGGCAAAATACAGGGTGAGATAGAAAAAAAGTTAAAAAAATAAAAAAATGTTATGTTACCCTGTAAAAATCCGCTTTTTCCTTTCGTTATATAGAAGGATCTTTTTCCTTCGTATATTTAAAGAAGAAAGAGGGTTTTCATATGTCAGAAAAAAGATGTTATACCGTAAAGGAAGTACAGGAAATTTTAGATGTTAGTCGCCCGACGGTTTATGCATTATTAAAAAAGAAAGAATTTCGTTGGATCCAGTTGGATGGTGGAAAGTACAGAATTTCAAAAAAGAGTTTTGATGACTGGCTTGATAATCAGCCGGAGTAAAGGAAATCTGGGATGTTAGTTGGGAAGAAAAGTCACAATCGACATCCTAATTTTTTATTTGAAAATGATGTATGATGCAGAAAAGAAAGGAGAGTCGATCAGATGAATTACGATATCATAGAAGCAACTTCGTTTGAAGAAGTGCTTTCTGAAATAGAGGAGAACAGTAAATACAAGCGGCTTCCTCCAAAGGAAAAAAATTGGATGACAGTTCCGGAGATGGGAAATCTTTTGGGACTAAAGAAGACAGGTAGATACTGGCTGGTTCAGAAAAATTATTTTGAATGCAGAGAAATCGCAGGACAGATGCGAGTGAATATTGCGAGCTTTGAGAAATGGTATGCAAACCAGGTGAAGTATCATAAAGTGAACGGGGAAGAACCGGGGAAAAACCTAAAAAAATGGTCTTATTCCATATCAGAAGTTGCCAAGATGTTGGGGATTAGTGAAACTACGGTTTATGATCTGATTAGACGTGACGGTATAAAAACAGTTACTGTTGATTACTGGATCAGGATTCCGAAAAAATCTTTTCAGGAATGGTATGAGAAGCAATCGAAATATCGCACACAGAAAGACAGGGAAAAGGACAAGGAGCTGGAAGGAGCAACAATTACCATGCCGGAAATGGCAAGGCTTCTGGGAATTCCAAGACGTCAGGTATATGAGATTTTGAAGAATTCTAAATACAGCCATTTTTTTGAAACGATTGAAATTGCAGAGAAGAAAAGAATTACAAAAGAGAGCTTTCAGAAATTTTTAGATGGACAAGATCATTATAAATTGGATCCGGCCAACGATTATGAAGAGTTGTCAATGGAACAAAATTTTAGTCTGGCAAATTACAGACGAAAGAAATTAGCCAAAACCGGAGACCGTAGCAAAAATGGAAATCTTGGTTATCTAACATTTGACGAGGCAGCATTTCTTGCAAAGGTCAGTAGAGGAATGATTTACAAATGGATTGATGATGGGAAATTTTCGTCAGTAAAGATTGGATATATATCCAGAGTAAAAAGAGATGAATTTGAAGCATGGTTGAAAGAAAGAGAAAGGAAAGGGAATTAATATGGCATCGATCAGAGAACGAAAAGGAAAGTTTAATGTGATTTATAACTATAAGGATGATTCCGGCAAACGGAAACAGAAATGGGAAACATATGACACAAAAGCAGAGGCAAAGAAGAGGAAAAGAGAAATAGAATATAAACAGGAAATGGGATCGCTTGTTGTTAGAAAGTGCAATACATTGTCAGATCTGCTTACAGAGTACGTTTCCCTATATGGAAAAGAAAAATGGGCATTGTCCACTTATGAAGGGAATGTTAGTCTGATCAGAAATTATATTGAGCCTATGATTGGAACTGTAAAACTTTCGGAGATCAATACACGTTTTATGGAAAGATTCTATCAGGGATTGTTGCAGACAAAAGCAGTAGGAAATCCGGCAAAGGGAAATAAGAGAAATGAATATGTGTCAGCGAGTACTGTCAGAGATATTCACAAATTACTCCGCAATTGTTTCGAGCAGGCAATAAAATGGGAGATGTTAGAAAAAAATCCGTGTATCTATGCAACAGTGCCGAAACATAAATCACAGAAACGGGAAATCTGGACTGCAGAAACATTGATGTATGCAATGGGCGTTTGTGAAGATCAACGATTGAAGCTAGCAATCAATTTGTCATTTTCCTGTTCCATGCGGTTAGGCGAATTACTTGGTCTGACCTGGGATTGTGTAGATATTTCTCCGGAAGCAATCGAAGAAAATCGTGCATATGTTTATATCAATAAGGAAACACAACGGGTAAAAAAGGAATCGCTAAAAGATCTGGAGGGAAAAGATGTCTTACTGGTATTTCCTTCGCAGCACAAAACCAACACAACTGTTCAGATTTTGAAAACACCAAAAACAGAAAGCAGTATCCGTAAGGTGTTTCTTCCAAAGAGCGTTGCAAATATGTTGGTTGAATGGAAAGCAGAACAAGATGAAGTAAAAGAAGTGCTAGGCGAGGAATATATAGATTATAATCTGGTGATGGCAACGACATTTGGAAATCCGATTGGTACAGGGGCAATCCGAGGACAATTAAAAAAACTGATCGAAGAGCATAATCTTCCTCCGGTTGTCTTCCACAGTTTAAGACATAGCAGTGTAACCTATAAATTAAAACTGAATGGAGGAGACATCAAAGCGGTTCAAGGGGATTCCGGCCATTCACAGGTTGATATGGTGACAGATGTATATTCCCATATTATTGATGAGGATCGAAGACGAAATGCAGAATTATTCGAGGAAGCGTTCTATGAGAAGAAAAATCTGGATCCAAAGATGCGAGAGGAAACCACAACTCAGACAGTAGATGTGCCGGATGATGTGGATGCAGAGCTGCTTGCAAAAGTATTGGCAAATCCGGAAATGAAAGCACTATTGGCTTCGTTGGCAAAGGCGATGAAGTAATGAAAAATAGTGAAATTTTAGTGGAAAATTCGATGTGCAGAATTTTCAGCAAGTTAAAATATAAAACAGCAGTTTTTATCCAACTATTGAAAGTTTCATCCAAAATGGGGTATAATATGGACGAAAGAACAAATGAATGGATGATAAACTTAAGGAAGGTAGGTGTAGAGGTGAGAAAGTTTGATTATATGAAATTAGCGGATAGATTGTGGGATGGAGAAGTCGTGTCATATATTGCAAAAATTCATGAATGTAAAGGGCGTCAGGAATTATTTACAAGGCAGAAGCCGGTTGAACTGGAGCGTTTGATAGAAATTGCACGTGTACAGAGTACAGAGGCATCAAATAAAATAGAAGGTATTGTTACAACAAGTACACGTATTAAACAGCTTATGAATGAGAAAACAACACCTAAATCACGAGATGAAAGTGAAATTGTTGGATATCGTGATGTACTTAATACCATTCATGAGAGTCATGATTTCATACCAATTAGAACAGCATATATTTTACAATTACATCGTGATTTGTTAAAACATGCAGGTCTTTCCTATGGAGGTCAATTTAAGAATACACAGAATTATATCAATGAGACAAAGGCTGATGGAACAGTAGTAACAAGATTTATTCCGTTGTCACCGTATGAAACAGAACAGGCAATAGAGGCAATTTGTGAAAGTTATAGAAGAACATTGGCAATGGAAACGGTTGATCCGTTGATTTTAATTCCAACATTTATTTCTGACTTCCTTTGTATCCATCCATTCAATGATGGAAACGGAAGAATGAGCAGATTACTGACTTTATTGCTTCTGTATCAAAATGGATATGAAGTTGGAAAGTATATCAGTATAGAGAAGCAGATTGAAAAAACCAAAGATGCATATTACGATGTATTGGAACGAATTGATTATGGATGGCACGAGGAAGAGAATGATCCAACTCCTTTTATTAAGTATATGCTTCAGGTAATTCTCGCTTGTTACAAAGAATTTGAAGAGCGAGTTGGATTGATGTCAGAAAAAAATAGAAGTACGGTATATGATGTTGTTAAAAATTATGTAACTGAAAAAATAGGTAAATTTACTGGTGCGGAGGTTATCGCAGCATGCCCGATTGGTAGTCGATCAGCTGTTTTAAATGCATTGAATAAGCTTACAAAAGAAGAGATAATTGTAAAGTGCGGTTCAGGGAGGGGAACGTTCTATGTACGGAAAGATGCTATGGAAAATGAGAACCTTCCCCAATAGAGGTGATATTATTCATAATATGTTGGAATATGTTGATATTGCTGGAGAGTATGTTTAAATCAGGTAAATGCCCGAAAAGTCTTAATGAAAATCACAATATACGAAAAAAAGGAAGGGATTTTAATTCTAATGTATATTATACAAATCCGGATTACTTGCGATGTTCCTATTTAGAAGGAAAAATGTTGGAATAATAAATTTACATTATCAGTAGTCAAAACACCGTAGACAACCAGTCTAAAGTACGGTATTATATATGTAGAAATCAGTTCAATTTCATATTGTTTATCATTCTCGAATGCTTGAAGAATGGTAGCCATATTTTTCATAATGGTGGTGACACGAAGGTATTCCCCAAGTATTAGCTGATGCAAATATTCTGCTAATAAACAGGTCTTATCTAAGGCATATATGTGGGGTACAGAGATTGACTTGATTTGACTCGGAAGTAGAAAAAAGCCTTGACTTTAAAGGGCTTATAATGATAGTTCTTGTCTGGAATTGACACTACCTATTCGCTCTCCTAAGCGGTAGGTCGGGTGTTCGAATCACCTCGGGAACGTGTTTTGAGAGGATAGCAATGCTATGCTCTCTTTTTTTATCTTCATATAATTGTATATCTGGTGTATCTGCAAATGGACATATCTTTATATAAAAACATCTCTACATATACACATTCAATTTATAAATGGGCAGAGGCGTATTGAAAAATACATCAGCCAATGTTAAAAATAAAAATATACATCGAAAATAGTGATGAATAAATATACACAATTAATGCTGGGAAAAGAAGAAAAACACGCCCAAAAATTGTTAAAAAATTAACATAATAAATTAGAAAAACTAATAAAATGAGCAAGAATTAAAAACAAGGACCGGGGCTTGCGATTACAATTTATTTGTGTGCAGACAGAATATGGAGACGAAAGTTGTTATAAAAATTTTTTATTAATATATTTCATCTGTTGGGATGAATAAATGATAATCAAAATGGATAAAATGAAGGATTTAACTTTAAATCATGCAAAATAAAAAGACAAATCGGATAATTAATTAAATAATGAGAAACTCCCAAAATAAAAAATTATGTTACAATAAAAGTATTGATAATGGAGGTATGATAATGGCATATAATGAATTGGTAAAAAACTTCAATCGTATACGGGATTATATGCGTGAGTTTTATATTTACGGTTTTAAGAGCCGTGATGAATATACCAAAAAGAGCGCGCGCTCTTATGACGATGAACGCCGCCGTCTGGAAAGTTGGCTGGGGGATTATATGAAGTTTCGACAGACGCCGGACGGAAAGAATGTTTTCCTGTCTATTGACAGCCGTGTGTCTCATCACAATCCGCTGTATAAAGCCTTTAAAACAAAAAGCTTTACGGATGGTGACATTACACTTCATTTTATTTTGATGGATATTCTGACTGTGGCAGATCGTGTATTGTCTATTGGTGAAATCATGGAGCGGGTCGATGGATATTTATCTGTATTTTCCCGGCCAAGGCTGTTTGATGAGTCTACGGTACGTAAGAAGCTAAGAGAGTATGTAACTGAGGGCCTTGTAGTTACAGAAAAGCATGGCAGGGCATTATATTATACACGGTCTAAGGATGATTCTGTGTATGATACAGACGTTTTGGATTTTTTTTCAGAAATAGCCCCCTGTGGTGTGATCGGATCCTACCTTCTGGATAAGCAGGCAGTTCATAAGGCACATTTTGCATTCAAGCATCATTATATTACCAGTGCTATGGATAGTGAGATTGTTTACCAGTTGTTTCTGGCGATGAGTGAAAAACGGAGGATCATCATGGAAACGATTAATCGTCATAAGGATCGAATCTTTACGTACTGTGGGGTTCCTATTCGAATAATGCTCAGTGTGCAGAGCGGAAGACAGTACCTTATGGCTTACATACCGCAATTTAAACGAATGATGTCCTTTAGAATAGATTATATTATTTCGGTAAAGCCTGATGAAAAAAGTGATTGCTTTGATCTGCTTCGGGAGAAATTAAATGGTATGCGGCCGCATATGTGGGGCGTCAGTACAAAGGGAAAATCTGGTCAACGAATGGAGCATGTTGAGTTTACAGTTCACTATGATGACAATGAACAGCATATTCATCGCCGTTTGGAGCGTGAAAAACGCTGCGGCACGGTGGAGCGGGTTGATAAAAATACAAGCAGATTTTTTGCGGATGTGTTTGATGCAAGCGAGGTTGTACCCTGGATCAGGACATTTATTTGCCGCATCACGCAGGTGCATTTTTCTGACGAAAAACTGGAGGCACAATTTAAGAAAGATATTGAGGAAATGTACAGGTTATATAGAGTGGAGGGTGATTGATAATGATTTTCAGCGAAATATATGGGGTATATTATAATGCTGTTGCTGAGATTTTGAAAGAGGCGGCGAACCACCCGTTACAGGAAAATGAGCTGCGGCAGATTATTAAACGGCATGCTTTTGAGGAAAGTATTTTGAATATAGAACCAGCGCTGAAGGAAGGGCGATGGCAGCTTTTAAAGGCAGATGGTACAACACCGATTGTGCAGGCCCCTACAATGCCGCTGACGCGCATTCAGAAGCGATGGCTGAAAGCCATTTCCCTGGATCCGCGAATCCGGCTGTTTCAGGATAAAGTGATTGATTTTCCGGATATAAAGCCTTTGTTTACAAAAGACGATTATGATGTATTTGATCAGTATGCTGACGGAGATCCGTATGAGGATGCCGATTATATAGCCCGCTTTAGACTGATTCTGGATGCTATAAAAAATCGGTATCCGCTTGATATAGAGATGGAAAGCGGGAAGGGAAAGGCGATCAGCCTGCGGTTATTGCCGGAATATCTTGAATATTCGGAAAAGGATGATAAATTTCGGCTGATCGGTTCCGACGGATGGTTAGGCGGCACTGTGAATTTAGGGCGGATAATTTCCTGCAAACGATGTGAAAACAACGGCGATGTGTCAATAGCATCAAAGCTAACGGCCGCACGGCAGACCGTTACTTTTGAATTGGTTGATCAGAGAAATGCACTGGAGCGGGTGCTCCTCCATTTTGCCCATTTTGAAAAGCAGGCCAAACGGCTGGATTCGGACCGCTACAGGGTTACCGTAAAATATGAAAAAGACGATGAAACGGAAATGGTCATTCGAATTTTGTCCTTTGGGCCAATGGTAAAGGTTGTTGCACCGGTTCACTTTATAAATCTGATTAAGGAAAGGCTGATTAGTCAAAAAAGTTGGGGACAATAAGTTGTTCGCAACTTTTTTTCCATGATAAACGGATATAAGCTGTGTAGAATAGCATTAAAAGCACCAACAGCAATTTTTTCGGAGGCATATGGTATATTTGTTTGATAAAGGTGCTTTGTATAATAAAGGCGCATACAGCAATTTATTTTTTGAATAACAGGTTATATTAAAGCTGACGGATATTCATCCGTTATAAAAATTTGCGCCTTGTTTTTAGATGACTGCACAGGAGGAGAGAAAGATGCTGGAATATATAAAAAAAGAGGCAAACATGACACAGACTGAAAATGGTGCTGTTACATATGAGTCAACGGGCTCGGACTGCCTGAATCTGTTTGCGACAGCAGGGGCGCTCCGTCATGCGTGCAGGGAAGAAATTATTGCCCGGTTTGTGCGTGCTTATACAGAAAATCCGGATATTGCGATGAAGATTTTGTTTTTTGCAAGAGATATCAGAGGCGGACTGGGAGAACGAAGTGTATTCCGTACAATTTTTGCCTGGTTGGCTGAAAATGAACCGGCATCAGTAAAGAAAAATATAGAACATGTTGCCGAATATGGCCGTTATGATGATTTGCTTGTACTTTTAGATACAGCCTGTGAAAAAGAAATGCTGGCGTATTTAAAAGGCCAGTTTGAAGCAGATCTGACGGCAATGAAGCGGGGAGAAGCTGTTTCTTTGCTTGGAAAGTGGCTGCCATCTGTAAATGCTTCCAATGAACAAACCAAACGGAATGCCAAAAAGATCGCAAAAGCATTTGGAATGAATGATGCTTCATATAGAAAAGCTGTCACTGCCCTTCGTGCAAGCATCCGGATCATTGAGAATCATCTGCGTATGAAGGATTATACTTTTGATTACGCAAAGCAGCCTTCCAGGGCCATGTTTAAATACAAGTCAGCCTTCTTAAGGCACGATGGCGAAAGATATAAAGAATTTTTGTCAAAGGTTTCCAGAGGTGAGGCCGTGCTTCATGGGGATAATATTTCACCATATGAATTGGTGGAGTCCTATTTAACTACAGATTTTTTTGACTGGGATGGAGAGTGCTTCATGAAGAAGATTTCTGAGGAGGAAAAACAGGTTTTGAATGCGACCTGGGACAGCCTTCCGGATTTTGGAGGAAATGACAATGCGATCGCTGTTATTGACACTTCTGCTTCGATGTATGACGGTGATATGGCACGGCCTGTGCCTGCGGCTGTTGCTTTGTCTTTGGGACTGTATTTTGCAGAACACAATACCGGAAAATTTACTAATTGTTTTATAGAGTTTTCTAAGCGGCCGCAGTTGATTGAAATAAAAGGGGAGACCTTTGCAGACCGATTACGTTATGTATCTACGTTTGATGAGGTGGCAAATACTAATCTGGAAGCAGTATTTGATCTGGTTTTGGCAGCTGCATTGGACGGAAATGTTTCTCAGGAAGAACTGCCGGATAAACTTATTATTATTTCTGATATGGAGTTTGACTGTTGCGTAAGAAATGCATCGGCGGTTAATTTTCAGAATGCAAAAGACCGGTTTGAGGCTGCCGGTTATAAACTTCCGGAAATCATTTTCTGGAATGTAGCAAGCCGCAACAGGCAGCAGCCTGTGACGATGAATGAACAGGGGGTAGTATTGGTATCCGGTGTAACTCCACGAATCTTTGCGATGGTGGCTGGAGAGAATTTATCTCCATATACATGTATGATGGAAATTCTTAATAATGAACGCTACGTGTCTATCACCGCGTAGCATTTTCAGATTTTTATTTGTGATCTATCAAAATGAGACACTTCCATAAACCCCAAGATTGATTTTCAAAAGATGGGGCTTTATATGGAAGTGTCTCATTTTATTTATATATTGGCAGCATAGCTTGTCTGTATATTATGGTATAGATTATGCAGTGAAATATTGCGTTGGTATAGATTATGCTGAAATACTGCGTTTAATTTGGATCAACAGCAGGATCAGACTGACCCCCAGCAGTATATGGCCAATTCCGGCTATCCCGGCTATTGCCGCATTCATACCAGAGGAAAGCGCGGTACCAAGTACTTGGATTATGCCCCGCACGACAAACATTACAGCGGTCAGGTTCAGTCCAATGTGATAGACAGCCAGGATCCGTCCGGTCTTTGCGTTGGTAAAGGCAAAGTTTTTTTCCAACAGGATTAGCAGGAGGAAAAATATCATACCCAGAAGAAAGTAATGGGTATGCACGACGCCAAGGGCAGTTTTTCCGGTAAAACCGTTAAATTTAGTAAATTCCCGATAAAATACACCGCCTACCATTGCAAGGATGGCATATAACAAGGATATATTCATGTATCGTTTCATCATCTGGTTCTCCTTTATTCTTATTTTTATTTTGAACTTTGGCATCTGTATGCCATTCATCGATCATTCAGTTCATCCAAGATTAATCCTCTCAAAATACAGCATATAGTGGGCCCTTTGTATTGTCAAGAAAAATTAAAAGGTTTTCCGGATCCTGGTTTGAGGCGGAAATGGCGTCTTATTTTTTTCTTGACTTTAAGTACGAAATCATACTATAATGTGTTTCGTTGCAAATACGAAATCGTACTCGGAGGTGTTTATGGATTTTATACAGGTTAATGAATTGCGAACTTTTAACCGAATTTACAGAGAAATTGATGATTTATATCATGAAATTGCGTTAAAGCTGGGGATTTCTGACAGCGCTTTCCTTATCTTTTATACGATTGTGGAATGCGGAGGCGGATGTTTGCAGATTGACATCGCTAATCGTTATTCAATCAGTAAGCAGACGATTAGTTCTGCCGTACGGAAATTGGAGGCCCAGGGCTTTATTGTGTTAAAAAAGGGCCATGGCCGTGACAGGCACATTTGTCTGACCGAAGATGGAACCCGATTTGTGAATGAGCGGATGATTCCTGTAATGCAGGCTGAAAACAGTGTATTTTCTGAAATGACGCCGGAGGAAGTTAAAGAACTTCTTGATCTGTCCAGAAAATATGAAGTGATTCTAAGGAAAAAATTCAATGAATTGGTTTCGAAATTGATATAAGGGGATGACACTATGAAAATACAGTTATCAGATCACTTTACTTATCGGAGATTGCTTCAATTTACAGTGTCTCCGATATTAATGATGGTTTGTACCTCGTTGTACAGCATTATCGATGGGTTTTTTGTTTCTAATTTTGTGGGAAAGACGGCTTTTGCGGCGGTTAATCTTTATATGCCGCTGATGATGGAACTGGGCGCTTTTGGATTTATGGTTGGTGCCGGGGGTTCGGCAATTATTTCAAGTGCATACGGAGCTGGGAAGCAGAAATTGGCGAATCGCTATTTCTCTATGCTGATTTATCTTACCATTGGTTTTGGCGTTATTGTCTCGATTTTTGGCTTTATTTTTATGCGGCCCATATCGGTTTGGCTTGGTGCCACAGGAGCGTTAATTGATTACTGCGTTGTTTACGGAAGGATTTTACTTATTTCCCAGACTGTGTTTATGCTTCAGAATGTTTTTCAAAATTTTCTGATTGCAGCGGAGAAACCGTCATTGAGCCTGAAAATATCAGTGGCAGCCGGAGTGACCAATGCGGTGTTGGACTTTTTATTTATTGTGGTATTTCCCTGGGGAATCGCAGGTGCGGCTGCGGCCACGGCCATTGGTCAGTTTGTGGGCGGTATTATCCCACTTGTGTACTTTGCGCGAAAGAATGACAGCTGGCTGCGCCTCGGGGCAACACAGTTTTATCCCCGCATTTTGCTTAAAACATGTACCAATGGTTCCTCGGAGCTGATGACCAATATTTCTTCCTCTATCGTTACCATTCTTTATAATATTCAGTTGATGAATCTGGCCGGTGAGGATGGTGTGGCCGCGTATGGGGTGATCATGTATGTAAACTTTATTTTTATTGCTATTTTTATCGGATATTCTATCGGCAGTGCACCGATTATAAGTTACCATTACGGCGCAGCAAATCATAGTGAGCTGAAAAATCTGTTTCGCAAAAGTTTGATTTTAAATACTGTGGCAGGTGTTGTTCTGACAGCGGCAGCCGAATTGTCGGCTGTACCACTGACAAAGATTTTTGTCAGTTATGATCAGACACTGTTTGATCTCACATTGAGAGGCTTTTACCTGTATTCACTGATGTTCCTTGTCTGTGGTGTGAACATGTGGGGATCTGCTTTCTTTACGGCACTGAATAATGGTCTTGTTTCAGCTTTGATTTCATTTTTGAGGACATTGGTTTTCCAGGTTGGTGCTGTTTTAATTCTGCCTGTTTTTATGGGGATTGATGGTATATGGCTGTCAGTCGTGGCTGCAGAAGTACTGGCTTTATTCGTGACGGTTCTATTTTTTATTTTGAAGCGGAAGCAGTATCATTATGCGTGATTTTTCAGTCCGGACAACCTGTGGTTAAAGACATTTCTGATAAAAATAACAGCAACAACCAGGCCAATGGCCTCGGCTGCAGGGAAGGCCGTCCAGATGAATGTCTGTGACTGGGGGAGCTGTGTCAGAATCCATGTCAGAGGCAGGGGAACAATAATCAGTCTGATCAAAGACAGAATCAGTGATTTAATGCCGCAGCCCAAGGCCTGGAAGACGCCCTGGAAAATAATGTTGGCGCCTGCAAAAAGGTAGCCCAGTGTGACAATGTGTATGGCGCGTATGCATAAGGTCATCGCTTCCGGCGAAAGGGCAAACATGCTGCATATCGGAGCTGCAAAAAGCTGGAGAAATACGGCGCCTGTGAACATTAATATCAGCGTATAAGTCATGCCGTATTTAAGGCCTTGAGTTATCCGTTTTAAATCACCTTTTCCGTAATTAAAGGCAACTACAGGTATGACAGCATTATTCATACCAAAGGCGGCGAAAAAGACAAACTGCTGTATTTTATAGTATATACCGAAAGCGGTGACGGCGGCTTCGCAGACGAATCCGAAAATAATGTTGATTCCATAGGACATGACGGACATGAGAACCTGCATTAAAATTGCAGGGGCACCGACACGATAAATATTGATAATAGTCTGAGCGCACGGCTTAAGGTAACGGAGGCTGCCGTTAATTTCATGATTCCAGGCATAGTGGAACCATGCATCCAGAATCAGGGTCAGGATCTGCCCTGCGATGGTTGCATAGGCCGCACCGGCAATTCCCAGTGCCGGGAATCCAAAGCAGCCAAAAATCAGTATGGGATCCAGGATAATATTTGTCAGTGCACCTGCCAGCTGGGCAATGGTAGATAAAGTTGTTTTTCCTGTACTTTGCAGCAGTTTTTCATAGATCATGGCGATAATTGTACCAAAGGAAAAAATAGTGCATATAGACAGGTAGGTTGTTCCAAGTTCAATGATCAGTTCATTTGATGTCTGAGTCTGTAAAAACTGGCGTACACCGAAAAGACCGAACAAAAGGAATAAAATATATGTACACAGGCTAGTAAAAATCGCATTTCCGGCAACCTTATTTGCCTGTTCATGCTTTCCGGCACCAAGGAGTGCAGACAAAAGGGCATTGGCGCCAACGCCGGTCCCAACACTTAGGGCAATAATAAGAACCTGAACAGGGAAGGCCAGTGTTAATGCATTGATGGCATAGTCACCGATATTGGAAATTTGGTCTGAGGTCATATTGCTGATAAAATAGCTGTCTACAATGTTATAAAATGCCTGAATGACCATTGAAATAATCATGGGTGTTCCCATTTTCAGCAGCAGACGGGACATTGGCGCTGTTCCCATTTTGTTTTGTGATATATTTTGTTCTGCAACGTTTTGTGGAGTAATGCTTTTGGACATGACATACCTTCTTTCATTTTGTTATTTTAGCAGGCTGGCCGTTAGATGGCTGCCTTTTATGCTGTCGGTCACCTGATGGCCTTTTTTTTCGGGAAAAATGCGCATAAAAAAGCACAAATCCCTGGATCTGTATATGCTTTACTGGTATCCAGTAAGGCGTATGCAGATCATCATGGACTTGTGCTTTTGTGTACCGACAAAGCAGTGACATGAATGGTTCATACGGATCAGATATATATTCTGAATTTTTGCACTGCAAGTCACAGTATATCATGTCTTGATGTGGGTGAAAAGCCTTTTATTTTGAAAATTATTTTCTCCGTTGCGCAGGTGCTGGGAAAAATGGGGGGTTAATCCCGCATCTGATTTATTGCCTGTTTAAGGAGACGTGCAAGGTTTAAGCCTCACACGGCCAGACAGTACAGGTACCTTCGGCGCTGTCTCTGTTTAGCGGCTGCGCGAATGGGCCGGTCAGGGACTGTTTGCGCGGATGCCCAAGGTAGTCTTTTTCAAAATAGATCGGTGTGCCGTCAGGATTTTCAAAACACTGTTCTGGCTCAAAGGCTTCCCCCAGCATTTCGGTGCATACCCGTGGCAGTTCCATTTCCGGAAGAAAATCATAGAGATTGGTGTGCAGTGTATATTTTCCGTTGTTTTCTTTAAGCTGTAATGTAATTGGATGGGCAGTATCTGTCAATGCGGTGGTGTCCGTGTCGCATGGCTGGGCGCCGTTGAAATAAATGTTGCCGCCAGTATATACTGGGAGGTGGTCATAGTAGATGTCTTTTTCAAAATGATCCACAGCACTCTGGGCATTAAAGCGGCCAAAATATGTGTCAGCGTCTGGATATCCATTGTAAGGATGGGTACCGCATATAAAGGTGCACCGATCCGGCGTATCGGCTTTCATGGAACGGGCATAGTTGACCAGATCCTCACGGAGTGGCTGTTGAACAAAAATATTGTTATAAAAACGTGCATCGCCGTGAAGAATTGTCATAAAACCGGCAACCTCTGTGCGGTGGGGCACATGATAAGGGGTATATCTTGGCGTTGGCAGACGGTGTCCGCCGTTATCCGTACCCTGACCGACCCAGGTAAAGGAGCCTGCAATCAGATTGTGGACAAAGGCAATGCCCTGGGTGCTGATTCGGCCGGCGCATGGGGACAGCAGCAGATTATTGTCGATGAGTGTTGGTCCGTGGGATACTTCTACAAAGATATCTTCTCCAAGTGCAAGTCCGTTTATGAATTCTGTATTTTCAGGCGGAATATTATCGTGGAATAGGTTTTGTGTGACTCTTGTTCCCTGTGCCTGCCAGTCAAGCCATAGTCCGCGGGTACAGTGGTGGAAATGATTTCTGCGGATAATGACATCAATGGCAGCATGCATTTTGATACCGCCGATTTCTGCGCCGGCCAGTTCCTGCTTTACGTTAATGTGATGGATATGGTTATCCTCTATAACAGAGAATACACCGCCTAAATGCCCTACAATACCGGTTTGTCCACAGTCATGGATATGACAGCGGCGCACGATATGGGAGCCAATATTTTCTTTTGTCCAGCCTTCAAGCTGAGCCTGGCAGATTGCATCACGTTCTGTCTGTGTACCATCCTTGAAGAAACGGGTTGACCATTTATTTTCATTGTTGGGCTGAAGGTATTTACCCAGAGTAATACCGCTGCATCTGGAGTCTGAAATTTCACAGTCCTCGATAATCCAGCCTTTGGACCAGTGTGGGCCTACCATACCGTCCTGATAAGCCGTAGGCGGTGCCCATGTTGTGGCGGCCTGCTTCACTGTAAAACCGGACAGAGTGATGTAGTTGACGCCGGTTTTATCCGGGTAAAAGCAGTTGCGCCGGACGTTGATTTCGACATCGGCTTCATTAGGGTTCACACCGCCGAAGTTGGCGTAAATTAATGTGTCTTCTCCGTCCTGTGTGGTAAACCATTGATACAAAGATGCTTCCGGTTCCCAGGATGTTGGTTTGATACATGGATTTTCAACCTGTTTGAGGCAGGGAACCTCGTACATGGATTTGCCATTTAGATAAACTTCTCCGGTATGAACCGGAATCTGGGCATTGTACCAGTCACCTGAAATAACGGTTGTATAGGGGTTATAGGTACCGAATATGGCATTGGAAATTCTGGCGGTCCATACATTCCCTTTATGTAATGTCCAGTTTTTTACCGGTTCGGCACCTGAAATGACTGCACCGTACGGAACCTGAGAACGGTAGGTTATACGATGACTGTCATCGGTACCGCCATTGATTGGACTCACATGTTCACGGTACATACCCGGAGCTACAAGGACCTCATCGCCGGCGACCGCGACAGCGGCAGCCGCACTGATTGTTTTAAACGGAAATTTAATCGAACCATCGCCGCCGGGGACTGCATTACAGGAAACATAATAAATCATAAGAAAACCTCCCTATTAAATGTTTTTATCCGCCGCAGACAAGAAGTATATTGACGGATAAAGATTGTGAATAATATAATTATACTGCGCTGAGCTGGATAAAAAAATAAAAATAATACCAATAAATATAACAATCCATTTAAAACAGTTCCGGCCGGTGCTTAATACTGTCTGTATCTGTAATTTCCCGAATGACTTTACATGGATTTCCGGCGGCTAAAACTCTGGGGGGAATATCCCGGAGAACGACGCTGCCGGCACCGATGACGGCTCCGTCACCGATGGTGACTCCGCCGCACACGGTAACATTGGCGGCCAGCCATACATCATTTCCGATGACAATAGGCTTTGCCATACATGGACCGAAAAGCTGGCCGTTTTCATCCTCTATATACCGGCGTTCTTCCGGAATCAGGGGATGTGCAGGCGTTGCCAGTGTACAATTCGGACCGATCATTACATGGTCACCGATGGTGACCGGGGCATCATCTGAAATCATAATGTTGTAATTTCCGAAAAAATGATCCCCAATCGTTGTGTGGGTGCCATAATTAAAATAGATAGGACCCTGAAAGTAAACGCCGTGTCCGCATTTTCCCAGAAGCTTTGCGAGGATTTGTGATCGTTTTTCGGACTCATGTTCATAGGACAGGTTATAGTCGGTACAAAGATTATGGGCCACCCTCTTGATGGCGATCAGCTCCGGATGCTTGGCATTAAAAATTTTTCCGGAAAGTTCTTTTTCTTCTTCGCTCATTTTCATGTGTAAAACACCCCTTAAAAATATTTTTCGTGAGCAGTTTTTTGTCAGGCAAAATTGCTGCATCTTCAATTATTTTATCACATTAACCGTGAAAAATCATTGCCATATCTGTTTTTATCAGCTACTATATTTAATATGATAGGAGTGAGCGTATGCGGATTGCATTTTGTGATGATGAAGAGGCGCAGGTATTGGTTCTTCAAGACCTTGTGGAAAAATGGCGGGTAAAAAACTGTCCGGATCAACCGGTATTTCTGGACTATTATGAGAGTGGGGAAGCTTTTTTATTTGACAACCCCACGAATTTTCCTTTTGATGTGATTCTGCTGGATATTCAGATGGATCAGATGGACGGGATTGAGTTGGCAAGAAAGATAAGAATGTCTGATACCCAGGTTATACTGGCTTTTTTGACCAATTCTTCTGAGCATGTTTTTCAGGGCTATGAGGTGCTGGCCGCCAGATATCTGATGAAGCCTCTGCAGGCGGAAAAGGTTTTTGAACTGCTGGATTTTGTGGCCGGGAAAATGAATGTGCAGAAACAATATATGATTTGTAACGGGACTGACGGAATGGAGCGGCTGGAGGTGGCGGATATTGTCTATATAGAGGCTGAGGGCCATTATGTGACTTTTGTTTTAAGAACAGGGATAAAGTCTGATGGCAGCCTGCAAACCCGGCGTCTTAAAGTAAAAACCAGTTTTTCTATTGTAAGGCAGCGGCTGACAGCTGCCAACGGAGACTGGGAGAAGGGGCCGGTGGAAAGCTGGTGTTTTATGACGATTCACAGAAGCTATATGGTTAATTTAAAGTATGTGGACCGTATCGGAAAGAATACCTGCATTTTAGGCAACGGAGACGAAATTCCCATAAGCCGTGTGCGCTATAATGAGATTAATGATGCTTTTATACGTTTTTATAAGGCCCGGGAGGGTGGTTTGTGGCTATGAATGAGTGGCTGGAATGTTTGTGCCCGGCGTTATGTATCTTGTCGGTGTCTGTGGGCTGGGGCTGTGGGGCAGTGCCGTTTCACGGCCGACCGCACAGGCGCCTTTTTAAATTTTTGGCCCTAATGTTTCTGCTTTTAGTTTCCGCGGGCCTTTGGGCCTTTTTATCCTGTTTTGTACATCTTTCTATAGCCGGGGATTTGACCTTGCTTGCTATTTTGACTGGAATTTTTGTGGCTCGGAGAATCTTTTTATTTCGTATGACGCTGCTTTACTATGTGTTGTTTAGCGGGAGTATGATTTTAGGTGCCTGTATTTTGCTGCTTTCCACTGAGTCCGGAGCACTGCTTTCCGGTATGACCTGTGTTTTTCTTACAGTCATTTTTTCCCTTTGCGAAAGCGGACAGCGATTTATCCGGCAAACTTATGAGGAACGTGCGGTTGAATATCAGAATAAAATTGTGATACGACAGGTGAGTGAGGTTCAGAATATTTATATGAATATGAGAGGCTGGCGTCATGATTATCATAATCATCTTCAGGCGCTTAAAGCATATCTTGGGACTGGGAACAGTGCTCAGGCTCAGATCTATCTTACAAACCTGGAAAATGATCTGAATCAGGTTCATCAGCTGATTGAAACCGGAAATGTGTCTCTGGATGCGATTTTAAATTCAAAGCTGTCCCTTGCCATTCAGGAGAATATAGAGGTGGATTATAAGGTTGCGGTTCCCCAAAAGCTGACGGTTCGAGACTTGGATTTATGCGTGCTGATCGGCAACCTGATCGATAATGGCGTGGAGTCCTGTCAGAAGATGGAGAGCGGGAAAAAATACATTCATTTTTATATGGGTGTTTTGAAAAAACAGCTTTATATTTATGTATCCAATGCCACGGGGGAGTATGTGCGGCGTCTGGATGATGCCTATATCACAACAAAGCGGGGCAACCATGGACATGGGCTTAAACGTATTAATGGTATTGTGGATAAATACGACGGGTATATTAACCGTCAGAATGAACCCGGTGTTTTTGTGACCGAGATTATGCTTCCCCTATAATGAAGTATCTATTCTTGAATTTTATACATTTCGTGCACGGAAAATAACTTTCCGTGCACGTTTTTTCTTTTCCGGGGATTTAGGTATATAATAAAATGCAGGTGGGAAAAGGAGTGATTCAATGAAAAGGGAAAACAATAATGATTCCAAAAGGGAGAAAAGATACAGTCTGTTTTCAAATTATTGCTATGCTTATGGAATTGTATGGAAATACAGAAGATATTTGCTGCTTATGGATTTGGGAAAGGTCATCTTTTCGGTGGCAGCAGCGCTTGTGGGGGTGTTAATTCCTGCGGCGGTGATCGGAGCCCTGGAACAGGGCGCGGATATGGATATGTTTGTCAAGACGATGATGGTTATTTTTGGTCTGGCCGTTATTGTTTATAGCATCAATGGTTTTTTTGAGGGTACCCGGTTCAGGTACATTGATTTGAGATGCAGTACCACGGTTATGATGCTGTATGAATCATCGATACATGCGGATTATCAGTGGCTGGAGCGTGAAGATGTTCAGCAGAAATTATCCAGGGCCGAAAATGCGATAAACGGTAATGAGAATGGTTTTGAAGGCTTCTGGATATATAATGCAGATCTGGCTGTGAATGTGGCCGGTCTGATTGTTTATATATGTATGGCGGCCTCGATTCAGCCGGTGGTGATTTTACTTTTAATGGCTGTATCTGCATTGCAGCTGATTGTCTATGCGGGAGCCAGGTCTTATGAAGAAAAACATAAAAAGGAAAAGGGCAGTCTTTGGATGCAGCTCAAATATTTTGAACGGGTGACCGATAAAGTAGAGGCGGGGAAGGATGTTCGGCTTTTTCATCTGGCACCGTGGCTGACAGACAGCTACAAGGTTCGGATGAAGCAGATACGGCGGCTGCTTACAAAGGAGCGAAGCGCTTATTTTGCTTATGATCTTACAGGGGTTATTCTTTCTTTTCTTCGGGATCTTGTCTGCTATGGCTATTTACTGAACCGTCTGATGAATGGAATGTCTGTTTCTCAGTTTGTATTTTATCTGGGGATCGTTTCAGGATTTGCGGTATGGTTTTCAAAAATTTCAGAAAATCTGGCACTGGTAGGGGGCTGTCATTTGGATATCAGCGATTACAGACGGTGGACAGATGGTGTGCAAACTGTGGATAAAGGAAAAAAAGATTTAAAAGACTGTGGACAAATGTCTGTAGTGTTTGAAGATGTAAGTTTTTCATATCCAGGAAGCGATAAACCAGTATTGGATCATATATCCTTTAAAATAGAGCCGGGCAAAAAAATGGCCCTTGTAGGGACTAATGGTGCAGGAAAAACAACCATTGTCAAGCTGTTATGCGGGCTTTATCATCCGGACTCCGGGCGGATTCTTGTCAATGGTACGGATTTAAGTGCGCTTTCCCTGGAATGCTATCAGAAGGCGATTTCGGCAATTTTCCAAAAGCCATTAGTGTTGGAAACATCGGTTATTGAAAATGTTTCCTGCCTGCCCGCCCATGAAGCTGACCGGGAACGCTGTGAAACGGCATTGAAATTAGCGGGGCTGTATGATAAAGTCAGGGCATTGCCGGATGGCATTATGACTGCTTACGGAACCGCTACAGATGAAAATGGGATTTATTTTTCCGGGGGAGAATTTCAGAAACTGGTATTGGCCAGGGCATTATATAAAAATGCATCGCTGATTCTTCTGGATGAACCTACAGCTGCCATGGATGCTGTTGCGGAAAAGGATACATATGAACTTTACAGCAGTGTATTTAAGGATGTTTCTACACTGTTTATATCTCATCGACTGGCATCGACACGTTTTTGTGATGAGATTCTGTTCCTGGAAAAGGGAAGAATCGTTCAGCGGGGGACCCACGATCAGCTGATGCAGCAGGTCGGCGGATATGCAAAAATGTTTGAGGTTCAGAGTCGGTACTATCAGCAGGGAGGTGAAGCTGTATGAGCCCCTTTTCAAACGTAAAAAAACTTTGGCGCTTTGTGGCACTGCATTCCAAAGACCATAAGTATATGCTGCCAGCGCTTTGTATTTATGGATTGTCTGCTTCTACAATGACTTTTATCAGCCTGGTTTTTTCTTCGGCTATTATGGATGACGTGATTGCCGCTGATTTTGAGATGGCGGGGAAGCGGGTTTTGTGGATGCTGTCATTGCTTTTGATTTTGGGGATTGTATCAAAACTGAACGGGCAGATGATTAAAGTATGGGTGGGTACACTTTCCAATGATCTGAATGAAAAGCTGATGGATAAAATGTTTTCCATCCAGTATCAGAAAGCACAGTCCCCAGAAACGCTGGAGTTTATCCGCCAGATCAGAAGCAATATCCAGGCGTCAGGAAGCAGCGGCGCTTTGCTGGATCGGATGGCCAGTCTGCTTGTTCAGATATGGACCTGTATTTATGCCCTTGTTTTTATTGTAATTCTTTTTACAAAAATTGGAACCGGACAAAAAGGGTTTTTAAATTCCTGGGCAGCAGTTGCATGTCTGGGTGTATTGATCGGTGGGGGCTGTCTTGGCTGTTATTTTATTCAGAAGCTGTGTGACCAGGGCTATCAGAAAATGCAGAAAAAGAACCGGCGCAATAATACGGCTTTTTCCTATGTGTCTCAGTTATTATTTGACTATGAAAACAGCAAGGATATTCATATTTTTAAATTATATCCTTTGATTAAAAATATTTTTGAACGTTTTCAGGATAACGGCTATACTCGTTGGGCGTGTAAAAACGGTGGCTGCCAGGCGGCTATGGCGGCGCTGATTCAGCTGTGTGCGGCATTCTCCTATATTTATGTCGGCGGCAGAGCGATTTACGGTGCAATCAGTGTTGGTTCGGTGCTTTTATATGCAGGTTCCATTAACCGTTTTTCAGATTCCATTCAAAAATGTATTGCCCAATTTGGAGAATGTCAATATATTCTCACTTACATTAGTCAGGTTCAGGATTTTTTGAAACTTCCGGACATGGATTATGAAGGCACACTTCCGGTTGAAAAAAGGCATGATGCCAGATATGAAATTGAATTTGAAGACGTGTGTTTTAAATATCCAGGAACAACAGAACCTGTTCTTGATCATGTCAGCCTGCGGTTTGAGATTGGTAAAAAAATTGCTTTGGTTGGCAGAAACGGTGCAGGAAAGACTACCTTGATTAAGTTACTTTGCCGCCTGTATGCGCCGGATTCAGGTCGAATTCTCCTCAATGGCGTGGATATCCGTTATTATAATTATCAGGAGTATACGGATATTTTTTCGGTTGTATTTCAGGATTTTAATCTTTTTTCTCTTCCTGTGAGGGAAAATATTGCCGGAGGAAGCCGGGTGGATACGCAGCGGATGTGGAAGGCATTGGATGAGGCCGGGATGCAGGCACGTGTTTTAAAGATGGAAAATGGTACAGACACAATTTTGTATAATTATACCGGCACAGGTGTGGATATCTCCGGCGGGGAGGCACAGAAGCTGGCTTTAGCCAGGGCTTTGTATAAGGATGCACCGTTTGTAATTCTGGATGAACCTACAGCGGCCCTTGATCCGATCGCGGAGGCAGAAGTGTACAGTCATTTTAATGATATGATCAGAAATAAGACGGCCGTTTACATTTCCCACAGAATGAGCAGCTGCCGCTTTTGTGATGAAATTCTTGTACTGGATCATGGAAAAATCAGGGAGCGGGGAGATCACGAGACGTTGATGGCCAAACAGGGGATTTATGCGTCCCTGTTTAATATTCAAGCTCAGTACTACGCATTTGGGGATGAAAACGGGACAGATTTGTTATATAATAATTAAGTAGTCAAAGGCCGGAGCGTGCCAGCTTCGGCCTTTAAATTTAAGTTGGAGGTATTATTGTGGAAAACAAAACGTATTTGTATGAGTGTGAAGCCAGCCGAATCCGTCTGGCCGGGGAGATTGCAGCTGAATCGATGGTGCTTCTTAAAAATGAGGATCAATGCCTGCCGCTTTCGCCGCAGACCGTCGCCTTTTTCGGAAGGGCCTGTTATCGGCCAAATCTTGGGGGTATGGGGTCTGGTATGTCCTTTAAGGGCAAGGAAGTGCCCACAATTTATGGCGCCTGTGAGAAGGCCGGACTGATACCTGAGGAAGGACTCCATGGATTTTACAAAGATATTTTTGACCATGAAGAACCTTTTGATCCGTTTAAGGCGCTTATGGAATCCGGAACCGACCTGGTGGCCAGCGGTATTATTTATGACATTTTCGGTCGTTATAATGCACAGATTCCGGAGAATGCGGTGCCAGAGATTCTGGTTCAGTCGGCAGCGCGCCGCACAGATACTGCAGTGTTTGTATTTGGAAGAAATACTGGCGGTGAGGAGTGTGACCGCAGGGTTGAGGATGACTATTATTTGCTGGACAGCGAGAAAAAGCTGATTGATCAGATTTGTCAGGCCTTCCCTCGGGTCATTGTTCTTATGAATATTAATGGCGTCACTGATTTTTCGTGGATATCAGATTATGAATCCATTAAGGCGGTTGTGTATATTGGGACGGCCGGGGAGCAGGGGCCGGAGGCTGTGGCCAGATTGCTTACAGGGGAGGCGGTTCCGTCTGGCAAACTGGCCTTTACGGTGGCAGATGCCTATGAGGCCTATCCCACAGCGGAGACGTTTAGTTATAACAAGGATGTTCCGGAAAGCATTAAAGAATATAAGGATTATGGTCTGGATGCCATGGCTAATGGAAGTGAGGGGTTTGATAAAAGCCCGGTGACCCTTTACCGGGAAGGGCTGTACATGGGGTACAGGTATTTTGATTCTTTTGGAAAAAAGGTTTTATATCCTTTTGGCTACGGACTGTCTTATGCAGATTTTCAAATTTCCAAGCTTTGTGTAAGGTTAGAAAGTACAGACAGGCGTTGGGGGCAGTGTGTAGTAAAGGCCTGTGTGCGTAATGTATCTGAGCGGTTTTCCGGTAAAGAGGTTGTCCAGGTTTATATTTCTGCGCCAGACGGCTGTTTGGAAAAGCCGTATCAGTCTTATATTGGCTGTGCCAAGACCGGTGCGCTTGCTCCGGGAGCCGAGGAGACGGTGACCATCCGTTTTGATCTTAAAGATATGGCTTCATATGATGAGGCGCGCGGCGTCTGGATTTTGGAACCTGGAAAATATTTTATACGTGTGGGAAATTGTTCAAGAAATACCCATATTGCAGGGGCCCTTGTGTCGGATGCCGAGATTATCTGTGAACAGCTGGAAAATGCGCTGTCTCTTCAGCCGGTCAACCGGGATAAAATTAATTTTATGACAGCCAAAGGGATCTGTCCGATTACATATGACGGAGAAGCCGGAGAAATGGAAAATGCGCCTGCCGTAAAAATGACGAAAAAGGATGTTATCGGCGGCAGGTGTGCATCTGCAGACCAGGACTGTACAGGCGAAGCGCCGGCAGTCTTTGATCAGGCTGATGCCGGCAGACCGGTTTTAGATGATGTCTCAGATTTTTCCCCAGGTCTTTCCACAGATTCTGTGTATCGTTTGTGTGATGTAAAGGCAGGACGGGTTTCTATGAAGACGTATTTGTCCCGGTTTACCACACAACAGCTGATGGCACTGGCTGTGGGGTATGGCCCGGGTCTGCCTTTTGGCGGAATGGGGATGAAGCTGCCCTGTACCATTCAGGATGATCAGGGTCAGGATTTAACGGTCAATACGCATAAGACAGGAAATATGGGATATGTGTCCCCTGCAATTTTAGAGTACGGTATTCCATCTGCATTTTATAAAGATGGTCCGGCCGGTGTTGGCATGACTGCATGGCCAACTGGTATGACGCTGGCCTGCAGTTTTAATACAGATCTGTTTTATGCTTTTGGGGCAGCCTGTGGCTATGAAGCGCGGATCCAGAATGTGGACAGCTGGCTTGCACCGGCATTGAATCTTCACCGCAATCCTATTGGCGGCAGAAATTTTGAGTATTTTTCGGAAGATCCTTATGTGGCCGGAATCTGTGGACTTTACATTTGTCGGGGTTCCTATGAGGAAAACAAAGTGACCTGCTGTCCAAAGCATTTTGCGCTGAATGAGCAGGAAACTTACCGTCGGGGCAGTTCCAGAAAATCCATTGATGCGGTGGATACGATTGTCACTGAACGGGTGGCCAGAGAATTATATTTGAAGCCTTTTGAGATGGTTCTTAAAAATGCGCCGGTGACCACGCTGATGACCTCTTTTAATAAAATTAACGGCACATTTGCCGGAGGCAGTTATGATTTATGTACGAAAATACTCCGGGATGAATGGGGATTTAACGGTGTGGTCGTGACCGACTGGGGTGATATGGACATTGTTGTGGACGGTGCAGATGCCGTAGCTGCCGGGAATGACGTGGTAATGCCTGGAGGTCCGCCAGTGATTGAGCAGATCCAGAAAGGTTTTGAAGCCGGCCGGGTCAATCGGGAACAACTGGAAAAGGCTGTGGCGCATTTGCTGAATTTTGTGGGAGACTGTCCGTCGTTTAAAGGGGAATAAGCCCTTTAAAATGTTTGCTGTAAAATAAAGGCAACATAAAGTCGGTCCGGTAAATTTACAGAAAACATTGTTCACTGCATCAGATTATGCTATACTTTTTAATAAAAGTGACTAAATGTCAGTGGTGGGCGGAGAAAAGCGCAGTCAGCACTGATACTGGAGGTATTTAAATGAAGAAGATTATTTTGACCGGTGACCGGCCGACAGGAAGACTTCATGTAGGACATTATGTGGGTTCCCTTAAGCGCCGTGTGGAATTACAAAATTCCGGAGAATATGATGAAGTATTTATTATGATTGCAGACGCACAGGCGCTGACAGATAATGCAGATAACCCTGAAAAGGTTCGCCAGAATATAATCGAGGTGGCACTGGACTATCTGTCCTGCGGCCTGGATCCTTCAAAAACAACCATGTTTATTCAATCTCAGATTCCTCAGCTTTGCGAGCTGACCAATTATTATATGAATCTGGTTACTGTGTCCAGACTTCAGAGAAACCCAACCGTGAAATCTGAAATTCAGATGCGGAATTTTGAAGCCAGTATTCCGGTGGGATTTTTTACTTATCCCATCAGCCAGGCTTCAGATATTACGGCATTTAAGGCAACAACGGTTCCTGTTGGTGAGGATCAGCTGCCTATGCTTGAACAGACAAAGGAGATTGTACGTAAGTTTAACTCTGTTTACGGGGATACACTTGTGGAACCGGAAATCTTGCTCCCGAATAATAAGGCATGCTTAAGACTTCCCGGCACAGACGGCAAGGCTAAGATGAGTAAGTCGTTAAATAACTGTATTTATCTTTCTGATTCCGCAGAAGATGTCCGCAAGAAGGTGATGTCCATGTTTACAGATCCGAACCATCTGCGTGTGGAAGATCCGGGACAGGTTGAGGGCAATGCTGTGTTTACCTACCTGGATGCATTTTGCCGTGAAGAACATTTTGAACGTTATCTTCCGGACTATAAAAATCTGGATGAGCTTAAAGCCCACTATGCAAGAGGTGGCCTTGGCGATGTGAAGGTTAAGAAGTTTTTAAATAATGTCCTTCAGGAAGAATTGGAGCCAATTCGTCAGAGAAGAAAGGAATTTGAGAAAGATATTCCTGCGGTTTATCGAATTCTTGAGGAAGGCAGTAAAAAAGCGGAGGCTGTGGCAGCTGCAACCCTTGCCGATGTAAAGCGGGCAATGAAGATTAATTATTTTGAGGACAAAGAGCTGATTGCGGCGCAGTCAGAAAAGTATGGTGCTTAAAAAATAAGTGATTCAAGATTGAATCGGATAAGAGTTAAAAGCCAGTGTGTTTCTCAGCGCTTAAGTGACTGCGCCGGGAAACATACTGGCTTTGTTTATTTTATGAATAATTATAGTTTGCTTACAAATAAGGCACGGATGGCATTGAGTACGGCGATAATCATGACGCCGACATCGGCAAAGATGGCCAGCCACATATTGGCAATGCCAAGGGCGCCAAGGACCAGGCAGATGAACTTAATACCAAGAGCAAATCCAATATTTTCATAAACAATTCGCAGACATTTACGGGATATTTTAATAGCCTTGGCGATTTTCATCGGATCATCATCCATAAGCACCACATCGGCGGCTTCGATTGCTGCGTCAGAGCCCATGGCGCCCATGGCGATGCCAATGTCTGCTCTGGAAAGGACAGGGGCATCGTTGATACCGTCCCCAACAAAAGCCAGTTTTCCGTTTTCCGGTTTTTGTTTAAGAAGTTTTTCCACCCAGGTGACTTTATCGGCAGGCAACAGTTCACTGTGAATTTCATCAATTCCCAGGGAGGTCCCAACCTGATCAGCGACTTTTTTGGCATCTCCGGTAAGCATAATAGACTTTGAAACACCGGCGGATCTAAGGGCCGCAACCGCTTGTTTGGCACGCGGCTTGATGATGTCGGATATTACAATATGGCCGGCATAGCTGCCGTCAATGGCCATGTGAATAATGGTTCCCACATGATGGCAGTCTTTATATTCAATACCAAGGTGCTTCATCAGCTTTGTATTGCCTGCGGCTACCGTATGGCCGTCAACCTTGGCAATCACACCGTTGCCGCTGATTTCCTGGATATCGCTGACTCTGGAACGATCAATTTCATGACCGTAGGCCCGCTGCAGGCTTTTGCTGATGGGGTGTGAGGAGGCGCTCTCGGCCAGGGCCGCATATTCCATCAGCTGATTTTGCGCCATGATGTTGTGATGAACCGCATTGACTTCAAATACACCTTCGGTCAGTGTGCCGGTTTTATCGAAAACAACGTATTTTGTTTTAGACAAGGTTTCCAGATAATTGGAACCTTTTACAAGGATGCCTTCCTTACTTGCACCGCCGATTCCGGCAAAAAAGCTGAGAGGAATACTGATGACCAGTGCGCATGGACAACTGATGACAAGGAAGGTCAGGGCCCGGTAAACCCATGTGTACCAGTCAGCCGGCAGCCCCATAAAGAGCATCCGTACAACCGGCGGAAGAACTGCCAGTGCCAAGGCACTGTAGCATACGGCGGGGGTATAGTATTTGGCAAATCTGGAAATAAAATTTTCGGATTTGGATTTTCTGGAGCTGGCATTTTCTACAAGTTCCAGAATTTTAGATACTGTGGATTCTCCGAATTCTTTTGTTGTCTGAATTTTTAGAACACCTGTCATATTGATACAGCCGCTGATGACCTCATCACCGCATTTAGCTTCGCGGGGAAGGCTTTCTCCGGTGAGAGCGCTGGTATTCAGACTGGAATTACCCTGTACAATGATGCCGTCAATCGGTATTTTTTCTCCGGGCTGTACGACAATAATGGTTCCTATTTGGATTTCATCCGGATCCACACGTTCTAATTGACCATCATTTTCAATATTGGCATAATCCGGGCGAATGTCCATCAGTGCGCTGATATTTCTGCGGCTTTTGCCGACAGCATAGCTTTGGAAAAATTCACCGATCTGATAAAACAGCATAACGCCAATGGCTTCAGTGTAATCCCCGTTATCATAAAGTGCAATGGCAATGGCGCCGATTGTGGCAACCGCCATCAGAAAATTTTCATCAAATACCTGGCGGTTTAAAATTCCCTTAAAGGCTTTTTTCAAAATATCATAGCCAATAACCAGATAAGGAACAAGATAAAGTATAAAACGGATATAACCTTGTACCGGAACAAAACTCAGAATTACCATTAAAACAGCAGCAATAATAATTCGGAGCAACATTTTTTTCTGCTTTTTATTCATTGTTGACCTCTCTATCAATTAAATAAATGTTTAATTGTTTCTTGTGATTTAAGCACCTGCAAAAGATCGGGTGCTTTGCAGGTGCTTTAAAATTAAAGGAAGATTTCACATTCATCTTCAACCTTTTTGCAGTTCTTTAAAACATCTTTCATAACGGTTTTAGGATCCTGACCATCTTCAAATTCTACAATCATTTTCAGTGTCATAAAATTAACGGTGGCATCTTTAACCCCGGCAGTATGTTTGGCGGCATCCTCCATCTTATTTGCACAGTTTGCGCAGTCTACATCAATTTTATAAGTCTTTTTCATAGTAAAAATCTCCTTTCGATTTAAAATCATGTTTTGTGTGCCTGCATGAGTGTGGATTTACCTTACCCATATGGCGGGGATGTTAAAATTTTTAATTAAACAATTAAGTAGTTGTTTAATCTTTATGGTTATACTATACTTAGATTAAAGCTTTAAGTCAATAGGATGATCAAGGATTTTTCCGTTTGGGTTAAAAGCATTTCTAAATGGAGTATTACCATTATCAATATCTCTACAGAGGACAATGTATAAAGGAGTGATGTTTTATGGCACAGGTGAATTTGCCTCACAATCATGGACAAATTTTTGAACATACACTGGAGCAGATGCCTGGAACACAAGATTTTAGGATCGTATCCGATCTGTTCCGACAGTTGGGAGACAGCAGCCGAATTCGCATATTTTGGCTGTTATGTCATTGTGAGGAATGTGTGATTAACATATCCGCGATCATGGAAATGAGCAGTCCGGCAGTTTCTCATCATTTGAAATTGTTAAAATCCAGCGGTTTGATCGTCAGCCGACGGGAAGGCAAAGAGGTTTATTATAAAGCTGCGGAAACCCAGCCGGCGCAGTTGCTGCACCATATGATCGAGATGCTTGTGGAGATTGCATGTCCGATGGAATGAAAGTGTATAAGATGGAATGAACATGTATAATAACGAAGGGATGTGAAATCCGGTGTTGACCGATTGTATGGAACACGATCCGCAAAAAGGCTGTCTTGTGAAATCATTTCAGCTGTACCCGGGAATTGAGCTGACATTTAGCCGCTTTTGTGGTGATCAATGCCGGCTGCGTCATGAGTGTCTGAATACGGTGATGCATATCAATCACTGCAGGCAGGGCAGGATCGGATGGAAAATGAAGGATGGACTGACCTATTATCTGGGGCCGGGAGATTTGCTGCTGCATATGATGGACAGTTGTGCGGATTCAGAAATGAATCTTCCCCTTGGATTTTATGAAGGTGTTTCTATTGCTGTGGATTTGGAGCAGCTGACCAGACAACCGCCTCAAATCCTTGAGGAAGCCGGTATTGACGGCCGACAGTTTTACAGTCGTTTACTGAGTAATGGGCGTCCGGTGGCCATGTCTTCCAGCGATAAGATCGATCATATTTTTTCTGAGCTTTATGATCTTCCGGAAAATATAAGGATTCCTTATTATAAATTGAAGGTCCAGGAACTTCTTTTGTTTTTAAGTATGACGGAGCGCTCCAGAGAGAAAGTGCTTGATCACCATCTAGCACAGCAGACCGAAGCCATCCGGGAAATTCATCAGCTGCTGACACAGAATCTGGATCGGCGTTATACGATAGAGGAGTTGTCAAAAATGTATCTGATGAATACCTCATCTTTGAAGTCGGTTTTTAAATCTGTCTATGGGCTGCCCATTGCTTCTTATATGAAAAACTACAGACTTAAAGAAGCGGCACGTCAGCTAAGGTCGGGGAATGAGGCGATTTCGGTTATTGCAGGAAATGTAGGGTATGAAAATCAAAGCAAATTTACAACGGCCTTTAAGGCTGCGTTTGGTATATTGCCGACAGAATATCGTAAACAGTACAGGTGATTTTTGTGGTTCTATCCGGCATACGAGACTGTGGCAGGAGCTGTACCCCAAAATACAAAGTAAGAAAGAAAGCAAATTGGCAGAAGATGAGAAACGAGAACCAGTACTGATGCCTCATATCTCATCGCATATCCTTCGTCATACAGGATGTACCCGACTGGGTGAGAACAATGGCAATCCAAAAGTTATGCAGTATGTGATGGGCCATTTGGATGCACAAATTATAATGAATGTCTATAATCATATTGCGAAAAGATCTCATGTGGAGAATGAGATGGCTAAAATGAACCTGCCAGAAACTGTGACCGCTGTGGTATAAACCATAAGTCGTTATCGTAAAATGTGGTAAGAAAATCAGACAAATATATTTTCCCAAGAATTTGTCGTAAAAATGTGGTCAAATCAAGAAAATTGAGTGCGAAAGCAAGTGAAAAATTCCTGTGAAGCCTATAAAATCAAGGCTTCACAAATTTTTCACAAAAAATTAGCACTCGCCTATTGACATTGCTAATAATGAGTGTTATATTACATATAGAACAAAGGAAAGGGAATCAGAAAGAAGGAAGGGACGATCCATTGGACAGGAAAGATAAAATTATAAATCTGAATGTTGTGCAGTCATAAAAATTCGGGATTTGAAGCCCTTTATATAAATCAACACTGTTAATATGTTATAGTTGAATGGAGGAATGACTTATGTTGATGCCTAGTATTTTTGGAGAAAATTTATTTGATGATTGGATGGACTTCCCGTTTGAAAGAGAATTTTTTGGTGGACGTAATCCTTTATACGGAAAGCGCGAAAAGAACCTTATGAAAACCGATGTAAGGGAGACCGAGGGGACCTATGAACTGGATATTGATCTGCCAGGCTTTAAGAAAGAGAATGTTCAGGCTGAACTTAAAGATGGCTATTTGACGATCAGTGCTTCCAAAGGTCTTGACAAAGATGAAAAGGATAAGGAGGGCCGTTATATCCGCCAGGAAAGATACAGTGGAACCTGTCAAAGATGCTTTTATGTAGGTGAGGCTGTCACACAGGAAGAAATTCATGCAAAATTTGAGGATGGTATTTTGAAACTGTCCATTCCTAAAAAAGATGCAAAAGCCGTTGAAGAGAAAAAATACATTGCGATAGAAGGCTGATTGATAAAACGACTATAACTTTGAATAAATTTACCACAGAGATGGGGCGCCGTCGTGTACGGCGCCTCTGTTTTTTATATTTATAAGCATGAAACTGCAGTTTATAACAAATTTTCTGGTCTGTTCTTGACAATCCTTTATTTCCGTGATATTCTATGACCCGTTGTAAAGCCCAGCAAAACCAAGGTCTAAAGGGCTTCCGCCGATTTCCGGCGTTAAATGAATCGAGTGTTCGTGACCTTCCACTCGTAAAACAAAACTAAAGGAGAATGAAAAATGAAAAAACAAAAGAGCAGAAAAGTGTTGTTTATGGCACAGGCGGCTATGATCGCCGCGATTTATGTGGTGCTGACAGTAATCTTTGCACCAATTAGTTTTGGACAAATTCAATTTCGTGTTTCGGAGGCTTTGGTTGTTCTTCCCGTATTTACACCTGCCGCTATACCGGGACTGTTTATTGGATGTTTGATCGGAAACATACTGGGAGGCGCTATTTTGCCAGACATTATTATCGGAAGTATAGCAACGCTGATTGGCGCTGTGTTTACATGGATGCTCCGCCGCAGATCAAGATTTTTGGCGCCGCTGCCGCCGATTTTGGCTAACGCTTTGCTTGTACCCTTTGTCTTATATTATGGATATCAGATTATTATTCCCATTCCGCTGCAGATGTTGACTGTAGGCCTGGGGGAAGTGCTTTCTTGCGGTGTACTTGGCATGATTGTTTATGCGGTGATGGATAAATATAAAGCAGTTATTTTTAAATAAATTGAAAAATTCTTTTAAATGATTGAATGATCTTATGAAAAGGCTTTTTGCCCTGACAGTGAAAAAGACTGGGGCAAAAAGCTTTTTATTTTTTTATGGATACCTGAGATAAGCGGAGAAACTCTAATTTGTAAAGTATTGTTCTGAATATGCAAATGCGTTATACTTGGAGGGTAAAAGTACATTTTTGGATGGGACCGGGACTGAAATGAATCGGTATAAGATGACAGGGGAACTTTGACAGGGGGATGTATATGATCGACAGGGGGAGAAACAGGTATAATAAGGAAGTGCCTTTAAGGTATCAGTTGATGTTTTCTACAACTATAGGGTATATCATTCTATGTATATTTCTGGGATGTTATAGTTGGTATTCGTTAATTTCATATTCTTCACAATTAAAAACAGCGAACTCACGGGTTGCGGATTCATATTTGGAACAAATTACAAGTCTGGTAGATTATTCAGATAATTTTTTGCAGTCTGTTTATGGAAGCAATTTGGATTTCAGTAATCTTATTTATAATTCAAGTAGTGTGGAAAAGTATCTGGCTGAATATAATATACTTAAATTGTTTGATGTACAGCTTGATTATAATAAAAATCTGTCCACATTATTTATTGTTCATAATAATGGGGAAAACATGGCATATAGAACCCAGACAAACATTGGATGGCGGACAAATGAACAATTGAAGTTATTTATACGGACTAAGGTAAATGAAGCAAGAGGAATCGATGAATGGTATGTTGTGCCCACAGATGAAAAACCATATTTATTAAAAATATTGGGCGGACAGGGGGTATATCTTGCCGCTGTTGTGGATTTTTCAGGCATTGTATCTGGATTGGCAGAGGCAAATCCGACTGTCCAAGCTCAGCCCAGTTGGATTTTTTGCGCAGATGGACATTTGATTGGTGATGAGGCACTGGCCTGGCAGCTGGGAATAACAGGGGATGACATTGATGCCTATAATGCAATGAATAATAAAATACCGAATGGTTATATTTTCCGGTGCCCGGTAAAAGGTACGACATTGGTTATGTATATGATACTTTCAAATGAAAACAGTGCAGATCTTCAGACATCGCAGATTATTATTATACTTATCACTGTATCGTGTGGTGCAATGGCGATTTTGAGTACAGTAATTTTACGAAAAAGAATTACAAGACCGTTAAAACAGCTTATTTACACTATGAATCGAATTAAAGCCGGAGAAGTGAACGTCAAGTTGGAAGAAGATGTGGATCGTAAATTCAATATAGAAGAGTTTTCTCAGGTGAATCGAACATTTAATGAAATGATGTCCCAGATTCAGGAATTGCGCTTAAAAGCTTATGAAGAAAAACTTGAGAAGCAGCAAATTATGTTAGGCTATCTTCAATTACAAATAAAACCCCATTTTTATCTGAACTGTCTCAAAACACTTTATGCGCTTTCGTCTGGAAGGAAATATGATAAATTACAGGGAATGATTCTTGAAATTTCTGGACATTTAAGATATATATTCAGGAATGCAGCGCAGCTGGTAACATTGGATGAAGAACTTAGTTTTACGCAAAATTATATAAAACTAATGTGCAGTACGGCCTCAAGGGAAATCCGTTACGAAACAGATATATGTGATGCTGCCAGATCGAAAGATGTTCCGCCATTTATTATTCAGACATTTGTAGAAAATTCAGTAAAATATGTGGCAGCAACCGGTGATTGCCTTGTAATTAAAGTGCGGGTGATCATGCTTCATGATAAAAACAGAAGTTATTTGGATATTAGAATTTCTGATAATGGTTCAGGATATGACAAAAGCGTTCTTGATGGTTTAAATGGAAAAGCCAGCTATGGCTGCAGCTGTCATATCGGAATAGAAAATTTAAAGCAACGTATAGGATTATTGTATGGTAAAGAAGCGACAATGTTTTTTATGAATGACAATGGAGCAGTAAGCGAGGTCATGCTGCCGGTAGACACCCCTGTTAGCGGTGATATAAAGAGAGGCGATAAAATTGAAGGTTTTAATCATTGATGATCAATTGGATGTGGTCCATGGGATGAAAGATGGAATTGATTGGGAATGTCTTCCGGTCACAGACGTTTTCGTTGCTACAAATGCAGAAATGGCAAAAAAGATTATAAAGGAGGATGTGGTCGACATCCTTTTATGCGATATTGAAATGCCTGGGGAAAGCGGTCTGGAACTTTGCCGCTGGGCAAGAACGTATTATCCGGATATAGAGTTTATTATATTAACCAGCCATGCGGAATTTGATTATGCCAAGACAGCATTGAAATTGGGAAGTTTTGATTATCTGCTTCAACCGGCACCCTATGAAGAAATTACATCCTGTGTTCGCAGACTTTGCCAAAGTATTTTACGGAAACAAGAACAGCATAGAAATGCTTTTGAAGGTGAAATTTTAAGAGATAAAAAAATGGCAGTGCTGGAGAACTGCCTGTCAGATTTGTGCAATGGACGTGATCAGGACGTTGAGATTGATAAGATTTTACCTTTATTTATAAAAGGAAATTATAAATGTCTGAATATATTTCCTGTATTATTGAAAGTATGTCAGATGGGGCTGTCCGATGAAGAATGGGACAGAAAGTGTTTTGTATATGAACTGAAAAAAAAACTGGATAAAATTTTTATTCCATATTTTATGGAATCTACTGTTGCGTCGATTGATGATATGAGATTTTGGGTTTTTCTGTGTGGCGAGCAGCTGCATATGAATATTCTTGACTGTATTTCCGGATTGGTGAAGTATAAAGAATCTGAAAAAGGTATTCAATATTATACGACGATTTATTACAAAAAGATAACAGATGTCCAGAATATTAATACTGTCCTTATAGAAATCGCAGAAAGGGAACGCCGGCAGGTTGCCCCGCCGCCGGCCTTATACAGTTGTGATGATTCGGAGTGGACTGACGGTCATAATCGTCTGTATTTACTTCATACACAGAAATGGGCGAAGTGGCTGGAAAGTTATAAGGGAATAGAATTAAAACGAGAGATTACAGAATTTTTTGACAATAAAAAAAACAGAGAGTGCCTGGATCGGGAAATGCTGAGATATTTATATTTTTATCTTGTAAAAGCGATGTTAACAGCAGTATCAAACAAACATTTACGCATTGAACAACTGTTTCCGGATGATGCAACATTGAAAATTTTTTCAGAAGGATATGTGACTTTTGGACATTTTATGGGGTGTGTGGATCGAATATCAGACTTTTTTTCAGAAGAAAGTCCTGAGCTTGAGGCTCCGAATAATGCTGTTGAACAGGCAGTTATTTATATTAAAGAAAATTTAGATCAGAATCTTTCCAGAAATGATATTGCAGAGTTTGTACATCTCAATGCGGAATATTTTTCCCGACTTTTTAAAAAGAATACGGGCTATACAGTTGGTGATTTTATTTTAAAAGAAAAGATGACCATGGCAAAAAAGTTGTTGGGATCTACAAATTTGCCGGTCAGTTTGGTGGCCTTAAAAGTTGGTTATTGCAATTTTTCATATTTTACTCAGTTATATAAAAAAACTTATGGTATGACGCCAAACGAGTATAGACAGCATTTATAGTTTATATTCGTGAAACCATTTATTTGAAAAGGTAATCACAAGCGATGATGACAGAAATCAGCTTTTGGATAAAATTCCGGAAGCTGATTTTTCTGGTTTAAGGCAAAATAAGAATTTTCTATTTGAAAGAAAAGTGAATATATCTGTAGAAAACAAATTATTTTTAGTGTAAAAGTCATAAACCATACATTTGAAGTCATGGATTTGATAGATAATATAGATAAAAAATATTATGATTTAATTGTAAATATATAAAATATATAATGTTAGGAGGATTATTATGAAGAAAAGACATTGGGGACTGTTAATGGCAGGATTAATGGCAGGCTCGGTATTTCTTGGTGCGTGTGGCAATGCATCTACAGGGGAGAGAAGTTCGGCTGGCCAGGCAGATGCTGATGCGGGAGCGCAGAAGGAAAACGGTGGAGATGAACAAACAGGAGATCCTACATTAATTAAAATTCTTTTTGCCACATCAGGCAATACATCCAGCCTCGATGCCGTACAGGATGCGATGAATGATATTCTTATTCCTAAAATTAATTGCCAGGTAGAGCTTCAGTTCAGTAATTTGGGATCAGCCCAGCAGCAGGTGAACCTTTTACTGAGTTCTCCAGGTGAAATAGATATTACTTTTGTATCCGGTGCCAGCATAAACAGTTACGTAAAGGCCGGTCAATTATTAGATATTACAGATTATTATGAAAATGCCAGCGAAGAATTTAAATCCATATTTCCGGAATCCTATTACCAGGCTGGGCGGATCAATGGACGGATGTATTCTCTGACTGTAAACCGTAATTTTTCTAACCCTACAGTATTTAATGTAAATAAAAAATTAGCGGATGAAATGGGATTGGAATTTGATAAGGATAAAACTTACACATTAGATGAAGTCAAGGAATTGGCGATCAAGGCTAAGGAAAAATATCCGGATATTTATCCGATTGTTCCTCAGGGATCCAATAATATGGTTGCACAGTGGACCTGGGACGGCCTTGGCGATGGAAATAATCTGGGTGTATTAGAGAATTACGGGCAGGATACGACAGTGATTAATCTGCTGGATTGCCAGGATTTTATTGACTTTTGCTATACCATGAGGGAATGGTATAATGAGGGTTTAATTATGGCTGATGCGGCAAGTAATACAGAATATTATTCCACCTATTTTAATGCAAATAAGGCTTTTGGGGCTTTAAATAATATGACACTGGCAAATTATGATCCCGATGACCCTGATAATCCAACGAATTCTTATGCACTGCAGCTTACAAAAAACTGGACAAAGGCAGATATGCTTACTTCCCTGTCTTATGCGATCGCTGCAGGTACAAAACATCCGGATGAAGCTTTTAAAGTTTTCGAAGAACTATATACAAATCCTGAAATCTGTACATTGCTTAAATATGGTATAGAGGGTAAAGATTATCAGTTAAATGAAGATGGAAAAGTTGCATTTATGGATGGTCAGGACGTCACGAACTGCAGCTGGTCGGTTGGCTGGACTTCCTCATGGGCACTTCCGAACTGGGAACCGGGCCCCCTTGCTTATAACATGAAGGATGGCTATTATGATAATTTCAGATCTTATGACGGAACCGCATTAATGTCTAAGGGCGTGGGATTTTGTTTTGACACAAGTAAAGTGACAAATGAATATACGGCATGTGTCAACGTTATGGATAAGTATTATAATGCTTTACTTTGTGGATCTGTTGACCCGGATGAAACTTTGCCTAAATTCAGAGAAGAACTGGAAGCTGCAGGAATTGATAAAATTATAGCTGAAAAGCAAGCACAGCTTGATGCGTTCCTGGATTCAAGAAATTAAGTGATCAGATGTTGATTCAACTGTACAGAACAGAGTGATGAAGCTCTGTTCTGTACCGCTGAAATTCGTGCGATGTTGGGGAGTGGTTTTGTGAGTATAACAAAAAACAGGATAAAAGAACAGAACCAAAGCAGATCAAGGAAAATGGCAAGGGCTAAGAAATATTTTCCACTGTTTCTTATGATGACACCGGGTTTTCTATATTTAATCATTAATAATTATATGCCCATGTTCGGCCTTTTTATAGCATTTAAAAGTTATAATTTTTCAATGGGTTTTTTCAAAAGCCCATGGGTTGGACTGTCAAATTTTGAATTCCTTTTTAAAACAAAGGATGCCTGGAATATAACCAGAAATACGCTGGGGTATAATTTAGTGTTTATCGTATTGGGGACTTTATTAGCTGTAACTGTCGCTATTTTGCTCAATGAGGTTATTAATCGGAGGGCACGTCAGGCTTATCAGATTTTGATTCTTGTCCCATATCTGATTTCCATGGTGATTGTCAGCTATATTGTTTTTGCATTTCTGAGCCAGGATAATGGCTTTTTGAATAATAGTATTCTCCATAAAACAGTGGCATGGTACAGTGAGCCTAAATACTGGCCGTTTATTCTTACGCTTGTTCACTTGTGGAAAGGTTTTGGTTACAGCAGTATTATTTATTTTTCGACCATACTTGGTATTGATCAGACGTTATATGAGGCAGCTGTTGTGGATGGGGCTACAAAATGGCAGCGCGTTCGCTATATTACATTGCCGGGGCTAAAGACAACAATCATAACAATGACACTGTTATCTGTAGGACGTATCTTTTATTCCGACTTTGGCCTTTTCTATCAAGTTCCCATGCATTCGGGGCCGTTGATGGACGTAACAAGCACCATTGATACATATGTATATACGGCACTCCTGGAACTTAATGATGTAGGAAGATCTTCAGCTGCTGGATTTTATCAGTCCATTGTGGGGTTTGTTGTTGTATTAACCGCAAACTTTATTGTCAGTCGTATTGACCGTGATAATGCATTGTTCTAAGGGGTGATATGAATGGTACAAAATAATAAAGTAGGGCAAATTGTTATAAATATCATTATGATTTTACTTGTGGCTTTTTGTGTTATACCTTTTTTACTTATCGTGGTTTCTTCTTTTACGGATGAATCCACATTAATGCAGAATGGTTATTCGTTTTTTCCTGAAAAGCTAAGCCTGGAAGCTTATACTTATATATTACAAAGCGGTGGAAAAATCATACGCGGTTATGGAATATCAATTTTTATAACGATTGTGGGAACTGCAGGGAGTATGTTATTAACAACACTTTTTGCATATCCTCTGTCAAGAAGAGATTTGCCTCTTAGAAAAGGAATATCATTTTTTGTTTTTTTTACAATGCTTTTTAATGGCGGGCTTATTCCCAGCTATATGATGTGGACACAGATTTTTCATATAAAGAATACACTGGCGGCTCTTATTATTCCTGCACTCTTAATGAATGCTTTTTATATTATTATGATGCGTACATATTTTGTGACAAGTATTCCTATGGAATTGATTGAATCCGTACAGATTGACGGCGGCAGTGAATGGAAAATCCTGCTGCATATGATTGTCCCGCTGTCCAAACCTATTCTGGCAACTCTGGGATTTATGGTCGCTTTAGGTTATTGGAATGACTGGACATTGGGACTTTACTATATTACAGATACAGATTTATACGGAATACAGAATATTTTAAATCGTATTCTCAGTGACATTCAGTTTTTGTCCAGTGCGGGAAACATGGGGACGGATTTATCCTCAATGGTAGCCGGTCTGCCCAGTACAGGAATACGAATGTCTATTGCAGTCATCGGTGTATTGCCAATGCTTATCATTTATCCGTTTTTCCAGAAATATTTTGTAAAAGGCATTACAATCGGAGCGGTCAAAGGTTGAAGGAGGATTTATAAATGGCAAAATTAAAAACATATCAGATCGGAGAAATTGCAAAGGATACCTATGTCATTAATGAGGCAGGCATGGCGGCGATGTATTTGCTTAAAGGAAGCAAAAGGGCCCTCTTAATTGATACGGGGGTAGGCATGACAGACTTAAAGGCAGTGGTTGAGTCGCTGACAACCCTTCCTTATGATGTCGTGATTTCCCATGGTCATCTGGACCATGTGGGTGGTGCGCCATCTTTTGAAACCGTTTATATTCATGAAAAAGATGCAAAAATTTTGTCCTGCATTCCGTATGATGAACTGGAAGATTATATTGAATTTTTAGGGCATATGGGGGCATATGATGTATATGACTGTTCGCCTGCTGATCTTCGGCGCAGTATGCATGTACCTCTAATTAAGCCCCTAAAGGAAGGTATGATTTTTGAACTTGGAGATCGTTCGATTGAGGTTATCGAGACTCCGGGGCATACTCCTGGTGGATGCTCGTTTATAGACCATAAAGAAAGAATTTTGTTTTCCGGTGATGCCTGCAATGTGAATTTATTATGCATGGACAGCAGTGTAAACACGCTCCTTGGTGCATTATATAAGATTAAATCTCATACACCGGAATTTGATCGGAATTTCAATGGTCATGTAGGGTATGCAGGAATGCCTTTAGTATCTTCGATGCCTGAGCGCGTGTTGGATGATTGCATTCATATCTGTGAAAGTATTCTGGATGGAACAGCTCAGGTCCAGGTTGAAAAGGTAGTTTTGGACAGGGAAGGCTATGCGGTGTCTTATGGCGCTGCCCGGGTATCTTTTAATCCGGAGCGCTTAATTGATGAAGGTGAGCGTTCGGTTCGGCAATGTAAATGATCTTATGAAAAGGCTTTTTGCCCTGACAGTGAAAAAGACTGGGGCAAAAAGCTCTTTATTTTTATGGCTCTTTAAATCAATTTGTGATAAAATAAATATATTCAAAACCCTGTCAGGAGGAGGTTATATTTATGGAAGCAAACTTAAGAGATATTCGTTCTAAGAGAAACCCGAAGGCCAGGATTAAGGTGATGGAAGGACATTTTGCCACAACCCATTCACATATTAATGTTTACATCGATATGTCTACGGTAAAGTGCCGTCATAATAATGCTCGTGAGACTGCGAGAACTTTGGCAGCCACCTATGTGAACAACACCTCCATTGATACCATTGTATGTCTTGACGGTACGGAAGTCATCGGTGCATTTATGGCGGAGGTTTTGGCCGATAACAGTGTAATGTCCATTAATAATGGAAAAAATATTTCGATTATAACTCCGGAGTTTAATCAGATGGGCCAGATGATTTTCAGAGATAATACGCAGCGTATGATTAAAAATATGCAGGTGCTGCTTTTGGTGGCCAGTACAACAACCGGAAAGACGATTAACCGTGCATTGGAATGTATTGAATATTATGGGGGCAGTGTATGCGGGATATCTGCGATTTTCAGTGCAGTGTCCAATATTCACGGTCTGGAAGTCAACACGATTTTTACCGATGCGGATCTGCCTCAGTACAAGGCTTATTCGCACAATGAATGTCCATTGTGCAAACAGGGCATCCGGGTGGAAGCCATTGTAAACAGCTATGGCTATTCCAGGCTGTAAGGCCTTTTGATATGGGGGAGCAAATAATTGAAAGGTATATGGACCCATGGATTATATTGTTGTAGATTTTGAATGGAATCAGAGCGCATATGGCAAAGGCAGCACCAATAAAAAGCTGCCTTTTGAAATTATTGAGATCGGTGCAGTCAAATTAAATGAAAAAAGACAGTTTGTTGAGGAATTTCACGGGGTTATCCGGCCAAAAGTTTATAGGTCTTTAAATTATGTGACTCAGGAGCTGACAGGATTTACCCAGGAAGAACTGGATCAGGGTGAATTATTTCCTCATACAATTGTAGATTTTATTCTTTGGTGCGGTGAGGCGTTTATGTTCTGTACCTGGGGCGATATGGATCTTACAGAGCTTCAGAGAAATATGAAATTTTACAAACTGGATGATTTACTTGTCGGACCGATTAAATATTATAATGTACAAAAGCTGTTCAGAAATTTACTGGATCCTCAAAAGCGTCTGTCCTGTGCATTGGAAACAGCAGTCGATTTACTGAAAATAGAAAAACAGGAGGGCTTTCATCGTGCCTTGTCAGATGCCCGTTACACTGCTGAGATTTTTCAGAGAATGCAATTGTCAGATGCCCAGCGTATGTATTCCGTTGATTATTTTCAAAACCCACAGAGAAGAGAAGATGAGATTCATCTTGTTTATGATACCCATTATAAATATGTATCCAGAGAATTTAATTCTAAAGAAGAAGCGATGCGTGACAAAGAGGTGCGTTCTACCAGATGCTATCGGTGTGGTAAGCCTGCAATGAAAAAAATGCACTGGTTTCTCGGTAAGAATAAGGTGTATTATTGCCTGGCACAATGTCGGGAGCATGGGCTGCTGCGTGGTAAGATCCGTTTTAAAAAAACAGATAATGACCGTCTTTTTGTAGTGAAGACCCTTCGTTTAATTGACGGGGAAGAGGCCATGCGCATTCGGGAGATGAAAAAAGAAGTGACGAAGAAACGTCGTGAGAAACGTCATAGGGACGCTTAGCATATGATGGAAAGAAAAGGAGTCTGTCGGTGAAAAAAGCGTTATTTGTCTTAAATCCTGCTTCCGGACGTCAGAATTTCTGGAATGAAGTGGAGGGGATTATCGGATGCCTGGTATTGAATGGCATTATTAATCAGGTGGATGTCGCTTATACAAAGCAAAGGTATGATGCCCGGGCTGCAACTGCTTCCCTCAGATATGGGCAATATGATTTTATTGTCGCAGTCGGCGGTGATGGAACGGTGAATGATGTGGTTAATGGTGTTATTAAAAGTGGAAGCCGTATTCCGTTAGCCATTTTATCTGTAGGACTTGAAAACAGCTTTGCGGATTCTTTGCGGCTGCCTTCGGGAAAAGAGGATTTCTGCCAGATGATTAAAGCTTTTAAAACGGTGGCAGTGGATATCGGAAGAATCAATGGTCAGTATTTTATCAATACTGTTGCCGGAGGGATAGGAACCGATCTCAGTTATCGAGCGGATGGGGAGACAAAAGCCGTTTTGGGAAGAAAAGCGTATTTTCTGGAAGGACTTAAAACCCTTCCCGGTCAGTTTTTTACCTCTATGGATTTGTATTTTGATTCTGAGGAATTTACGGGGACGAGGGATACGGTTATGTTTTCTGTAAATAACAGTCGTCCGGCTGACTGTGACGGCCTGATGGAAGTTCTGATTTTCGAAAAAATGCCAATGGCGCAGTTTGTCAGGGCTATATGGAAATCTTCCAGAAATAACCATGATCAAGCGTCTCATGTGAGGCGGTTTAAAACAAAGAAGATTAAAATACATAGCATAAATGATATTCAGGCGCCGGTAAATGCGGATGGAGAAATGTTTGGTACACTTCCTCTGGAGCTGGAATGTGTGCCTGAGGCCGTGGAGGTTATTGTACCGTAAGTCTTATTTCAGGAAGCTTGGCAAATATCTTAAGTGTTATTATCATCTGCCGTACAGAAGTATTTTTCTGTACGGCAGTTTGATTATTGGTCGATGTCTTCTTCCATTCGTTTTTTGCGAAGCCGTTGATAGCGGATTCGACTGCGTTTTCGCTTGAGAACATGCCACAATTTAATGACAAGCAGTGTCAGGATGATCAGGGCGATGACAAGTATTGATGCGGCAATCATTAATGGTTTATAATCATGGGCTCTGGAGTAATCGATAAATTCTTCAATAGATTTGTTTTCGATGGCATTGTTTAAAGCTTTTTGGTCGGCCATGTTTAATGCCAGCGGTTTATAGATTTCAAAACTTTGTTTGGCAAACGGGAAAAACATTTCTTCAGCTGCCAGCGGTGTGGCCATGGTGTACCAGTCAAATACAGTGAAATCCATACGTTTGGATGCTTCACATCGTGCCAGATATTCTGCGTTTAGCTGATCATAATGATCGAAACAGTAATTAAGCGCTTTTTCTGTATCCATATAAATATAGTTTTTTCCACCCGGGCAGTCTAAAACAACACAGACCAGATCCATTTGATCCTTGCTGGCAAAGGTTACCAGCGTATTTCGGGCCTCCTCTGTGTATCCTGTTTTCCCGCCGTAGCAGTATTCATAAGGATAGGTATGATTCACCATTTTATGATGGTTGTACAGTGTATACGGCTGTGGAATCAGATCGCTGCCTTCGGCCTGTGTGTTATCAGAGACTGCATGATCAGCAGCGGCGTCACCTGTACTGCTTTCCCCTGTCTCCGGCTCCATAACCTTAAACCCCGGGTTTTCAATGGTATAAACAGCAGATCCGGAAATCTGGCGAAATGTTTCATTATGAGCGGCCGCACTGGCAATGATGGCCATGTCTTTGGCTGTTGTATAATGCTGATCATCATGCAGACCGCTGGGGTTGGTAAAATGGGTTCTGCGGCAGCCAAGCTGGATTGCATAATCGGTCATGTCTGCGGCAAAGGTCTCCATACTTCCGGAGACATATTCTGCAAGGCCGTTGGAAGCTTCATTGGCCGAGGCCAGCATGATACCGTAGAGGGTTTCTTCCAGAGTCAGGCTGTTTCCCGCCTCTAGCTCCATATTGGAACTGTCCCAGGTAATGCTGTTAATCGCATTTTCAGAAAATGTAATTGTGTCTGTCATGGAAGTGCGGTCTAAGGCAAGCAGGGTTGTCATGATTTTTGTTGTACTGGCCGGATATTTTCGATCCAGCATATTTTTGTAGTAAAGAATGGCACCGGTATTGGTGTCCATGACAATACATGCTGAAGCATACATTAAAATATCCTCTGTAGATACCTGATCTGTATCTAAAAGCACCGGCTGAAGTTCTGTTTCAGCCTGAGTTTCAGATTCTTCCGGCGCCTGAGCTTCAGGGGCCTCTGTCTGTGTGCTGGCATCGGCTGGCTGGTTTTGGTTACCTGAGGCGGTCTGGGAAAACAGCGGGTCTGATGCGGCTGCGGCAGAAACAGACGGGCACAGTGCAAGCAGCAGGGCAAGAAAAACGAAGATGAATCGTTTCATAAATATTTGGAACCTCCCATAAATGTCGTTTCTCCATGACATCTTACCGAATAATGTCGAAAAAGTCAACTGAGGCGTGATTGACACGAAAGCGTGATGATATTTGCTTCTTGACGGGGCCGCTGTAATTAATGTAATATAGCCAATAGTATGTGAAGTCTAAAACGGAGGTTTAATCATGAGATTACGAAATGTAAAAGGTTCAAGAGAAACTATTGCCGCCAGTGACGATGTGATTCTGGAGGAGGAGATGGCACAATATAAGGGACACTGGAATGAAGTATTTGGCAATGACCATCCCATCTATATTGAAGTAGGAATGGGCAAGGGGAAATTTATTCTGGAAATGGCCAGACAGAATCCGCAGTACAATTATATTGGCATTGAGAAATATTCCAGCGTTCTTGTGCGGGCGCTTGAGAAGATGGAGGAATTTGAAGGCAGTAACCTGAAATTTATACGTATGGATGCTGAAAATATTTGTGATGCATTTGCAGAAAATGAAATTGCCGGTATTTATTTGAATTTTTCGGATCCGTGGCCAAAGGATCGCCATGCGAAACGCCGTCTGACCTCAAAAGAGTTTTTGGCCCGCTATGATCGTTTTCTCCAGGAAGACGGAAGGGTGATTTTTAAGACAGATAACCGCCCGTTGTTTGATTTTTCTCTGGAACAGGTCGGTGAAGCCGGATGGATTCTGGAAAATCATACATTTGATCTCCATCACAGCGCATATGTGAAGGGGAATGTGATGACCGAATATGAGGAGAAATTTACAGCCAAGGGTAACCCCATTTGTCGTCTGACTGCGTTTAGAACCCACGAAAAGTAACGGATTTGGTCGATTGGCATAGAATAGAACTATAAATAAAAAATATTCCGGGAGTGATCCGATGAGCATTGGCAGGGAACTGCACAAGAAAATCACTCTGGCCGTTTATGATCATAAATGTATGGTGAAAAAATGTAATCATATGCTTCGGTCTTTAAAAGAAGTTGAGAAAACAATGAATGAATTCGGGGGTTTTCAGAAGAAAAAATAATCCGATTACAAGAAAAAACAATAGCTCTGACGAAATGGGAAGCATTGATTTCGTATGGCCTGAGTGGCGGATACGGAATCAATGCTTTTTGACATATTTTACTGTTTTCTGTTGAAATTTAATTCTCTGCATCTGTTGAAACAGGCGAATATCTCCTGGCGCCGGGGCATGGCCAGACCGGCCGGAAGATAGTTTCCTTCACAAATACTGGCCAGACCTTTCTGATTAATCAGCACTTCCAGTTGGGAAATAACCGCAGTGAGCGTGGTTTGACCATCCATAAAATGTCTGCGGGCATAATCCAACATATAGCCCAGCGCCATAAGCTGTTCGGAATCTACCAGCTGCTCCGTGTATCTTAAATCGATCAAGGATTTGCCTATGGAAACACCGTCTTTGCCGTTTACTCTGATTTTGGCCTGACGGTCAGGTTCAGAGGCCTGAAGATAGGGGGATCTTGGAAAGCGGTCAAACTGAGGCTGGACCAGAGGGATGAAACGATCATGACTGTCTGATTGACAAAACGAGCGGCCTAGACCGTTATCCGAGGCTATTATTTTTTGAAATTCCTCAGCTTTCTTATGTGCCAGATCTGTGATTTCTCTGGGTTCATACCGGTCCATCTGTATCACACAGTCAGCCTGATCAAAATAAGCACCGCAGCTGCCGGCTACGATAATAGAGGAGATGCTAAAATCCGTATACAGACTGCGGATTCGGTGGATTAACGGTGTAATGGGCTCACTGTCCGCTGAAACCACACTTTCCATAAGGGCATCTCGGACCATAAAGTTGGAAGCACTTGTATCTTCATCGATCAGCATAAGCCGGGTGCCTGCCTCTATGGCCTCCACAATATTGGCAGCCTGAGAAGTACTGCCGCTGGCATTCTCAGTATCAAAATTGTGTGTGTTTTTGCCGTTGGGAAGATCATTAATGAACAGGGAAATGTCCACCTGATGAATACTTCTGCCATCTTCGGCACGGATTTTTACGGCAGACGGATCGGTGATGACCAATTCCCGACCATCACCGGAAATGTGATTATAAACGCCACGTTCCAGTGCCTCCAGAAGGGTAGATTTGCCATGATAACCACCGCCTACAATTAAGGTTACACCGGACTTAATCCCCATGCCTGTGACAGAACCGGCGTAGGGCAGATTCAGGGTAACAGACATAGAAGGCGGAGCAAGAAACGGCCGGGCATTTTTCAGGGGTTTCTGGGAAACACCGGTGGCTCTGGGTAAGATAGATCCATTGGCAATAAAAGCGGTCAGTCCAAGATGGCTGAGCTGATTTCGAATAAACTGCTGATCTTCGGACAGTTCCATGACTTTTTCAAGATGTTTTGTATCCAATGCCCTGTAAAACAATGATTTTTTTACGCAGGAAGGTAAAAACTGGAATAATATTCTGGAAAGCTCACCGGCATTGATGGTGCGTCCATTGGCCGGAAAGCCGACTTCAAGGCGTAAAGTGATTTTCCCGGAGGTGCGGTCGATGCTGCAGGCCGAGCGGGAGAGCACTTCCTGACCACATGTGCTCACACTGATCAGACCGCTTTTTCCCGATCCCCGGGCCTTAAAGGAAAAGGTTTCGATCTGGCGGGAAAATTCACGGAGCAGCGCATCTTCCAGGGCAGTCTGCTTCCATGGCTTGTCATAAAGCCTGGACGGAAAGCCGCCTTGACGTCCCTGGACATGGATGCTGACTTTAGATGGGGAAGCAAACGGATCCCCCTGAACATGGTCAATAGACAAAATATATCCTGGAAATTGGTAGCTTCCCCGTGTTTCTTTATAGGCGGGATATCCCCTGTGGTCAATTTTTTCCAGAAGACTTTTTAGTTCTTCCGATGTTTTCATAAATAAAATCCTCTCTGATGTTATTTTTTCCTGGTGCCAAAGCGCTTTATGATGGAAGCCGGGCCGGTATGTCTGCTGTTTTCTGTCTTGGCAGGTTTTTGGGGCGGGGCCAGCATCTGCGCTACTTCCGGAGACAGATGGCGTTTACGAATGAGGTACTCAATCATGCAATTCAGAAGGTATGCGATGACAGCCGTAATCGGAACGCCCAAAAACATTCCCACAGGGCCAGCTGTATAACCGCCTACTGTGATGGCGAAAATAATCCAGATCGGCTGAAGGCCGGTGGAATCACCAAGAATTTTGGGGCCAAGGATATTACCGTCAAACTGCTGAAGTGCAAAAACCATGATAATGAAGATCAGCGACAGCTTTGGACTGATAATCAATAGGATTAATGCTCCTGGAATGGCTCCGATAAATGGCCCGAAGTAGGGAATCATATTCGTAACGCCTACAACCACACTGATTAAAATCGCATAGGGAAGCTTGAGGATGCACATAAGGATGAAACATAAAATGCCGATAATCAGGGAGTCAATGGCTTTGCCGATAATAAAACCGCTGAAAATATCGTTACATTTTTTGACAATGGCAATGACCTTTGCTGCATGATTTTCTTTTAAAAGTGCATACATGATTTTTTTTATGGAGCGAAGAAGGTTTTCTTTATCCCACATCAGATAACAGGAAATGACAAAAGCCAGTACGATATTGATAATCCAGCTGATAATGGAAAGTCCGGCACTGTAAATGACAGGCAGCATACTGCTCATAAAATCCTGAGCATAGGAAAAAATCACCGGAAGATTACTGTTGACAAAATCCTGAATATAGTCAAGATCCAGATTGGGATGTGCAATGATAAATTCATTAATACCATTAACCATATTGTCATACATGGTGGGGGCCTGTTTAATCAATTCAAGAATACTTGTTCCTACCTGCGGAATGACAAATTTCAGAAGCAGAGCAATCATGCCGATAAAAATGATATAGGCAATAATCAGAGAAACAACTCTGTGCAGACGGACAAACTTATCCTTAAGGGTTCTGCTAAACAGAATCCGGTCAATGTTGCGGATCAGCGGATTGATAAAATATGCAATCAGAAAGGCGATGAGGAAGGGAGAGAGCATATTGCACATGTCGGCTATGTGGGCTTTGGTATCTTGCCAGTTATTAATAAACTTAAAAAGGAGCAGACAGATACAGAAGGTAATAATCGCATAAATGCAGATTGTAAAATACTTTTTGTTGGCCTGAAAACGGCTTCTGTTTTTCATGGGGGAAAGGGATTCCTGAGCCGGATCAGGGGTCTGGGGAAGGGGATTTTTTTCTTTGTTTTCCATAAGTACGACCTCTCTGTGATGAATTGTTTGAAAACTCAGCGGCGGCATATCCTCTGAGGGTTATATATAGATTATACGCATGTTGTTATGAGAAATACAAGGGGGAATTCTGCAGAAATAAAGAAAAAGTTTGGAGAACTGAAAAACACCGTCCCCACGGCTCATAAGTCCGCAAAAACAGTGCTTTTAAGTGCGCCTCCAGGGGCTCGAACCCTGGACACCCTGATTAAGAGTCAGGTGCTCTACCAACTGAGCTAGAAGCGCTTATGTTATCTTTTGTGTTACTGCCTCAACAGCAAAACCTATTATAAATGACTTTTCAGAAAAATGCAATACCTTTTTTTAAAAAAAATTAAAAAAATTTAACGAATAATAATCATGATGAAGTTGCTTGAAATAAAGCTATCCCAATCTCGTGGATTTTAGACAATGGGTTAAGGTAGCCAAAAGCAGTGGTTAATGTTATACTTACATTACGGGAACAAGGAAATGTTATAATAAAAAAAGTATATACAGTCATTGCGTACAAAAACATCAGTAATTTAAACTAAGTAATTAAAAAGGGAATGGCATTTATGAATGATTTACAGATTGATTATTTTCTGGCTGTAGCCAGACACTTAAGTTTTACAAAGGCAGCTAGGGAGCTGTTTGTTTCACAGCCTGCAATCAGCCGTCAGATTCTGGCGCTGGAGGAGGAACTGGGCTATACCTTATTCGAACGAACAAACAAGTCTGTGCATCTGACCAAAGCCGGAGAAATGTTTAATCAGTTTTTTATGGAATATAAAATTGAGTTGAACAATATAAAGATTCACGCACAGCTTTTGTCTGAAAGTGAACAGCGTATTGTCAGGCTGGGGGTTGTCAACTGTTGGGATGTCTCACCGTTTTTGCCGGAGGCTGTCCGCAGATTTTATGAAAGAAATGAAAAGGTTACACTTCGAATTAACAGCTATGAAGTCAACTGTGTGGAAAATATGCTGATTTCAGAGGTGGAGGATATGGTGATTTCCATAGATCCCAATGTGGTGGATCAGGAAGAAATTACAGGTATAGATTTGTGCGAGCTTCCCCGGATGCTTTTGTTTTCCGCAAAACATCCGCTGGCTCAAAAGCCGGATTTAACGCCTTTTGATTTTAAAGATGAGAGCTTCCTTGTGACGGCAGATAATGATACATCGATTTATAGTCGGGATCTGGTCAGAGGCTTTTGCAAACCTTATGGTTTTTTGCCTAAGGTTCGGGTCGTCAGCGGCACGGATGCCATGATGGTGGGCGTTCAGTGCAACATGGGGGTTGCTATTGTGGATGAGTGGAATCGGGAATGCCGTCATCCGGATTTTAGAAAAATCCCCCTGGATTCTTCTCATGTGGTTAAGCTTTTATGGAAGAAAAAGTGGGAGGACAAGGTGATTCAGAGTTTTATTCAGTGTCTTCTTGAAGTCCTGAAAGAAATCCAAACGCAAACGAGCTGAAACTAAAACATCTGGACCCTAAAATCTGCAACGTCAAAAATCCGAAACTTCAAAAATCGGCAGTGCCGGAATCTGATTGATTTTCCGGTGCCGCCGATTTTTTGTTCATTATTCTATAATATCCAGGGCCAGTTTTGCATCCAGAATACGTAAAACCGCTGCATCGATCTGACTTTCTGTGAGATTTCCGTTTTCAACAGCTTCTATAACGGCCGGGATCTGCGTGGTAAAATCTGTGGTACAGATCAGATCATTGCCTGCGGCTACGGCCAAAACGGCCGGGTCACTGCTGCCGCTGTATTCACTGATGGCGTCCATGGACAGATCATCTGTCATGATAATACCCTGAAAATTCAGGGCCTCCCGAAGAACCTCGTGAACTTTTGGAGACAGTGAAGCCGGGACATTGTCTTCGATGCTTTGAATCACATTATGGGAGACAAGTACCGAAGTGGCTCCGGCGTTTATTCCAGCCTGAAACGGCAGAAAATCATTGGCTGACAGCTGGTCATAACTGCGGGGGTCAATAGAAATACCGGTATGCGTATCTGAATTGCTGCCATAACCTGGAAAGTGTTTCAGGGTGCTTCCCATTTTTTTGGCGTTCATCATGCTTACAACGGTTTCAACATATTGCGAAGTCAGATCGGCATCCTGGCCAAAGGTTCGGGGGTAAATATAGTCAAGCGGGTTTGTGGAAATATCACATACCGGTGCCAGATTCAGATTAATGCCCAGAGATTCCAGGAGATTACATTTTTCTTCAGTATCGCTGGCAATCAGTTCAAAACCGCCCTCGGCATACAGATCCTGGGAAGCCCAGAAGGGAACAGAGCGCAGATTGGGGTTTGTACTCACCCGATTGACGGTACCCCCTTCCTCGTCCACAGCAATAAACATAGGAACAGCAGAGACGGACTGATAGCCTTGGATATCGGCAATAATCTGGTCTTTCGTTTTATTTTCAAAATCCCGTCCAAATAAAACATAGCCGCCCAGATGATATTGCTGGGCCAAAGCTGCGCCATCTGTCTCCGGGCAGCGGGCGATAAACATCTGACCAACCTTTTCCTCCAGGGTCATTTCTTCCAACAGCTCCTTCGCACGGCAGTCCACATCCGGCATGTCAACTTCGATGGCCGTATTGCCGGAGGGCTGTTTTGTACTTTCGGTTTCTGTAACAGATTCCGGCTGGGACTGAGGCATTTTTTCATGAATCGTTAAATGGGTAGCCTCAGTTTCAGGCGGCGTTTTAAAAGCAGCTTCTATATACTGACAGGAGGTAAGCCCCACTGTCATGACGGTCAGAATGACACCTGTACACAGTTTTTTCAGTTTCATTGTTACACCTGCTTCCTTTTAAATTTTTGGGGAAATTTTCCATATAAATCATGGATATTGTCTGTACATCAATCACCAGAACATCTGGTTTTGGCACGGCTCTGAACGTATATCCAGATTGGATTCACTATTTATCAATTATATCATACACAGGATGACTGGGTCAAAAGGTCTTTGAGACGAACGTCATTAAATCTAATGAATAATTTGAAAATCTAAGGCCTATATTATATAGAATAACCAGACAGGTGAGAAAAATGTTAAATTATTTGTGGACAGGAATGCTTGTCCTGGGCTTTGTGATTGGCGCGGTGACGGGACATATGCAGGATATTTCAGAAGCTGTGATTTCATCTTCTCAGGATGCGGTTCAACTTTGTATAACCATGCTGGGGGTGATGGCCATGTGGACAGGTGTTTTAAAAATTGCAGAAAAGTCCGGACTTTTAGAAAAACTTTCCACATGGCTTCGGCCGGCATTGGGACTGCTTTTTCCGGATGTTCCAAAGGACCATCCTGCCGGAGAATATATTGCAACAAACTGCGTGGCGAATATTCTTGGACTTGGATGGGCGGCTACCCCTGCCGGTCTTCGGGCAATGGAACTGCTGGGAGAATTGAACGGATATAGAAAAACAGCCAGTAATGCCATGTGTACATTCCTGATTTTAAATATTTCATCATTGCAGTTGATTCCAGTCAGCATCATCGCTTACAGAAGCCAGTACGGCAGTGCTGCGCCCACGGCAATTGTAGGGCCGGCGATTGCCGCAACGATGGTCAGTACACTGGCTGCTATTGTGTATTGTAAAGTAAGAAGCTGATGCAGGAATCCTTACTTCATGTTCATTTTTATATATCTCATGTTCATATACTTGTGTTTTTGAAAAAATCATTTAAAATAAAGATCAGATAGGAGGAAACGATGATGCATATAATGATTAAAAAGTTAGCAGCTGTTTTAATGGCCGGATTTCTGGTTATGGGACTGACCGGGTGTCAGAGTAACGAAGGTCAGACAGCTTCACAGACAGAGGCTTCGGAGGATACTAAAGACAGAGGAGAAAGCACCACTGCATCGGAAAGTGAAATTGTCTCCGATTTTGATGCCAAAGCTTATTTTGATGTTCTTTTAAACGGCAGTGCAGAGGATCTGGAAAATAATTATACATATACAGATGAGCTTAAGTCTCAGCTTGAGGCCCAGGGCGGTTTTGAGGCACTTCAGCAATCGCTTCAAACTCTGGGAGAACTTAAAGCTATGGAAGATGTGATTGTTTCGTGTGGCGACAATTTTGAAACCTACAGTGTACCCTGCCAGTTTGAGATTCAAAATGTTAATTTGACGGTAAGCATTGATGCTGAAGGCCGAATTCAGGGAATTTTTACACTGGAATATACAGGTAACGGACAGGAGGAAGAGAGTGCATCTCTTCCTTCTGGTCTTTCGGAGGTTGATTTGAATTTTCCGGTGGCCGGCCATGAGGGATGGTGTCTTCCGGGAACGCTGACGCTGCCTTCCGGGGATGGTCCGTTTCCGGCGGTAGTGCTTGTTCACGGGTCCGGCAATAATGATCGGGACGAAACCCTATTGAAAAATAAACCGTTTCGGGATATTGCCTGGGGGCTGGCTCAAAAGGGAATTGCGGTTTACCGTTACGATAAACGCACCTATGTTTATTCGAAGGAAATGGCAGCTGATCCTCAGCTGACGCTGGATGATGAGACTGTAGCTGACGCTGCCGGTGCGGTTGCGCTGCTGAAAAAACAGGATCAAATTGACAGTGAACGGATTTTTGTGTTAGGGCATAGTCTGGGTGGGGGCGCACTGCCAAGAATTCATCATACACTGGAAGAACAGGGTATATCAGCTGAAGGCTATATTTTTCTGGCAGCACCGGCAAGACCTCTGGCAGGAATGATGCGTGAGCAGTATGAATTTCTGGCATCCATCAATCCGGTCCAGAGTGAGGCACAAAAGGATCAGCTGGCAGAAATTTATGAATCACTTGATCAGATTGAGCATAATCTGGATAACCTTGATCCGAATACGCCTGTGCTGGGGGCTTACCCGGCCTACTGGAAGGATGTGCAAACTTATGACCCTGTGGAAACCGCATCATCGATCACAGAACCCTGCCTTGTACTTCAGGGTGAAGAAGACTATCAGGTAACCCTGGAGGATTATGGTTTGTGGCAGGCGGCTTATGGTGAAAGTGGGCACTGGACATTTAAAACATATACAGGTCTGACACATTTATTTATGAACGGTGAAAAATCTCAGGGATCACAGGCCTATATGAAGGCACAGACGGTAGATGCCAGGGTGATTGAGGATATTGCGTCATTTATAAATGACCCGTTTATTTAAGACAGGGAATATAGATACACGCTGTAACATAAGATGTATCAAGCTGGAATTTGGATGTGTTTTTATGATGGCTGCGTTTTCTGCATATATTTTGCCTGTAATTATTATTCTAATCGTAATTTATGGCTTGATGAGAAAAATACCTGTTTATGATACTTTCGTGGAGGGAGCAAAAGACGGACTCAGGGTTGTGGCGGATATTTTACCTACACTGGCGGGGCTAATGCTGGCCGTGGGGGTCCTTCGGGCTTCGTCTGCATTTGACTTGTTGGGGCAGCTGCTTCATCCAATTCTTGAAAAGCTGAATATGGCCGTGGAAGTATTTACATTAATGATTGTTAAAATGTTTTCCTCCTCAGCTTCTACAGGTTTACTTTTGGACATTTATGAAAAATACGGTGTGGATTCTTATAATGGTTTGGTATCATCGCTTGTGCTTTCCAGCACGGAAACAATATTTTATACAATGTCCGTTTATTTTATTGCGGCAAAGGTGACAAAAACCAGGTGGACATTGTCCGGAGCACTGTTATCCACGGCTGCCGGGACGGCGGCCAGTATGGTGCTGGCGGCAATGATGTGACACGGCTTAAATTTTGGACTTTATTATTTTGGGAAATGGGGATGAAACATGAAGTTTTTAAATTTTGGTTCTTTAAATATTGACAATGTTTATTCGGTGGATCATTTTGTGTGTCCGGGGGAAACGCTGGCAGCCAGCCGCCTGGATTTGTTTGCCGGCGGTAAGGGGTTAAACCAGTCTATTGCGTTAAAACGCAGCGGCATTGATGTGTATCATGCAGGCGCTGTGGGCAGGGATGGACAAATGCTTATAAAGCTTCTTGAAGATCAAGGTATTTCTGTTAAATATATTTGCGAAAAGCCTGTTCAGACCGGACATGCGATTATCCAAAATGATAAAAGCGGACAAAACTGTATTATGCTTTTCGGAGGTGCCAATCAGTCACTTACTGAAGGGGATGTGGATCGTGTGCTGGCGGATTTTGAAGCCGGCGATTATATACTTCTTCAGAATGAGATTAATCAGCTGGCTTATATTATGGAATCAGCCTACAAAAAGGGGATGAAAATTGTACTGAATCCATCTCCGGCAGATGAAACACTGCTGGCTTGTTCCATTGGAACTGTCGATTATCTGATTCTTAACGAGATTGAAATTCGTCAGGTTTATGAGGGCGTTTTTGGCAGAGACTCTTTAGGGATAACAGATGAGAATCAGCTGGCAGATGCATGTATAGAGCGTTTCCCGAATATGAAGATTATTATGACATTGGGCAGTCGGGGATCTGTATACAAAGACAGGGGACAAACTGTGATTCAGAAGGCTTACCGTGTCAGAGCCGTGGACACGACTGCGGCCGGCGATACATTTACCGGTTATGTCATGAGCGGTATTCTGGCCGGCGATGACATACAAACGGCAATGGACAGGGCATCCAGGGCTGCGGCTATGGCAGTAACCGTCAAAGGTGCTGCGCCGTCGATACCATGGAGGAAGCAGGTGGATGCTGCGAAACTGTGAAAGCATCGGTTTCTAAATAAGAACATTTGGGATACATACATATAGTAAAAAATTTCCCATAGAATATCAGAAGTTAAAATGGTATGCGACCCTCATATAGGACAATGAAATATAAAAGTTCTATATGGGGGATTTTTATTTTGCCTTTCATAAATCACAACACATTAAATATTAGATATGCATATTATATTAATTGGTAAAAATATATCATAAATATAAAATATTATATTGACATGAATAAGATATGTGTGATATATAATATATAAGATAATTATCTAATATATATCATTCAATAGCATATCGGATAAAGACAATGATGGTGTTTAAGATGTCCGGAAAAATTTACAGTTACAGGATGTGCAAGGAGATGAGATGGATGTTTTTTTGGAAAAGGAAAGGCAATGAATCGGCGAAGGCATCGGATTCGGCGGAGAAAAAAATCGGCTACAGAGATATACTGACTCAGAAAGAATATATGAAGCTGCTGGCAGCCAATACGGTGAATCGCTTCGGGGATTCCATTGATGCCATTGCATTTACATGGCTGATTTATGCGCTTACAGGAAGTGCTGCATGGTCTGCTGCGATTTTTGGTCTCAATCAGCTGCCAACCATGTTTATACAGCCGTTGGCCGGGGTGTGGGTAGAAAAAAAGGATAAAAAGAAAATAATGCTGTGGACAGATATTATCCGCGGACTGATTGTGCTGGGATTTGCAGTTACATATATGACGGGAATGTTGACGCCGTGGCTGATGGTTATTTTTACATTATCTATTTCTACAGCAGAGGCCTTTCGCATTCCGGCAGGCTCGGCGATTGTGCCACAGATCATTGATTTGAAATATTACAGCTTCGGGAATGCCTTTAACTCAACTTTGAGTACGATTGTTCAGTTGATTGGTTATGGCGCGGCAGGCGGAATTATTTCTGTATTCGGCGTACAGGCGGCCATGGGAATTGATGTATGTTCTTATATGATATCTGCAGTATTGATTGCCTGTATGAAACAGAGGCGTGGGGAGCAGCGATACGGGCAGTTTTTGGATCAATCTGATGAACCGTCCGATCAGCGGGATGAAGCCCATCCGGAGACAAAAGGCAGGGATACTTTTTTACTCAGCGGAGTCAGGGAAGGGCTGCTGCTGATCTGGAAACATCCGGGGATCAGAAACCTTTGTATTCTTGCTGCAGGCGCCAATGCGGCGCTTGTTCCCTTTAATGCCCTTGAAACGCCTATGGTGACAGAACTGCTCGGGCTGGGCAGTGAGGCATTAAGTCTCTCTGGTATGGCGATCACAGTGGGAATGTGTATCGGCGGCGTTGTATATCCCTACATAAGCCGGGACAAAAATCCAAGACATATTATTGTGATGGGTGGCCTTATTCTTTCCGGAGGATACATGCTGTCATCTGCAGGACCTTTTTTTGCCGGCAATCCGATTGGCGCCTATGGGCTGTGCGCTGTGTATGCGTTTTGTATGGGTTTTGGCGTGGCTATGGCATCCTCCAGTTTCAGCAATCTGTTTATGAGCAATGTTCCTGAAAATTATCTTTCCAGGGCAACCGGTATTATTAATGCCATAGGTACTGCGGCCATGCCGGTTGTTTCATTTCTGATCAGCTTTATATCCGTATGGGCATCGGTGCAAATAATTTTGCTTTTATCAGGTTCGGTTTGTGGTATAATCTTTTTATACGTTGGTGTGAAAAAGGTAAGATTTCAATAGGAGGATCTAATGAAAATCAATATCAGTAACCGGATCGATTATGTGAATGAGGACAGTATGCTGCTGACCGCTTTGACCATGAATGGGATGAATGCGCTGGCACAGTCAAGATATAGAGTGGAAAAAGCCTGTCATATTGATTCTGCCGCAGTGCGTCATCGATTTGACGTTGTGGAAAGAATTATTAAAGAAGCCGCAAAGGCACTGAAAAATGATATGGATGATGTCAATCACTATTTCAAAATTTTCGATGGGCTGGAATGGTGTCTGGCAGATATGGTTCTGCTGTATGACAGCAGCGATGAAGCGTGTACGGCAGAAACGCTGGAAACCTATGTGCGAGGCATGTCTCAGGCTGAAAGAAACCGCAGAGCAGTTAAAGCCCTGGATTTTGACGGTCAAGAGGAATCCGGGGGTGAACAGGTGACTTTTGAGATGGCCTGCCAGCGTTTTGACCAGATTGAGCTGACTGCCCAGGACAAGTGGCAGCTGTTTCAGGCATTTTTAAAATGGGATACCCATCTTGGTCCGATTATCCGCCTGATGAAAAAAGCAGAACGGGTACTGATTAAAACAAAGGCTTTATGGGAGCCCCTGCTGGATGATTTTAAAAATTACTGGACACAAATGGTTGAACAAAGAGATGTAATTTCAGATATTGCTGAGATTTATCACATTCACTTGACCAAGCCGGGGGAAGAAAAAGTTTTGTGCCTGTTTCCAAGGCTGATTTCCATGAACAGTCTGAGTTTTAACATCAATGATGATGAAAATACACCTGACCGTTATGGCCTGGGGATTATGTGGGGAGAAGATCTGTATCTGGATTTTGGCAGAGAAAACGAGGATTTAAAGGAGTCAACACTTCAGATTTTAAAGCTTCTTAGCGATAAAAGTAAATTTGAAATTATGTCCAGCATTAAATCTGAGCCTGCTTATGGGGCCCAGCTGGCCAAACAGCTGAATCTGACGACGGCCACTATTTCTCATCATGTCAATGCCATGCTTCAGCTTCAGCTGATTCAGATGGATAAAGTGAATAACCGGCTTTACTATAGTGTGAATCAGGATACGGTCCGGACATTGATTGATTATTTGCAGAGCACATTTTTATAGAGAAAATATAGATGCTATCAACTGGTTGAGACAGTCCGCACAAATCCAGGGCTTTTGAAAAGAACGTCTGGAATTGTGCGGACTGTTTTGTTTTCGTCGTGTTCGTGTTAAAAATCGATAAAAACTTATAATTTTCCGGGATTTTCAGATATTTGGTCAGTCATCTACATCAAAGTTTTCCAGTATATCCTTTTTGGCCGTTGGTTTTGAATCTCCATGGCGGACAAAGCTCATTGTTACAAAGGCCAGTGCGGAAAATATAACCGCATATGGAAACAGAATCCGATAAGATACAGCGCCCAGCAGAAATCCGGAAAGAATCGGGGTTACAATCTGGGCAGCCATGGAAAATGTATAGTAAAGGCCAGTGTATTTGCCTACATCGCTGTCTTTGCTCATTTCTACCACCATGGGCAGAGAGTTGACACTGATGGCGGCCCATCCGATGCCAATACAGGCGAAGCCGATATTGATGACCGGATGATAGCTGGTAAAGAAAAATGCCCCCAGATAGCAGATTGTCATCAGGATAATGCCCCCCAGAATTGTCTTTTTACGTCCGATTTTACTGGATATAATTCCAATGGGGATATAGCTGACAATGGCGGCAGCCGTGGCCACCATAAGGCAGCTGGCAAAACCGCCGCCCTGAATTTGCCAGACTTTTTGGGCATATCTGGAAAATGCCGTTGTGACCGCATTGTATGCAGTAAACCAGAGGAAAATCGACATTAACAGAAAAATCAGGCTGCGGCGGACATCAGGCGCCATGGAAGCTTTTGCATGGCGGTCGGTATGTCGTGTCTGGTCATGGTGTTCATTGGTTTCAGATAAAGCATCCATCTGCGCTGCAATCTTGTTTTCCCGGATCGTGGCCACAAGAAGAATAACGGCCAGGACCATCAGGGCGGCTACGGATATGAACAGTGGTTCATAATCCGGACGATTTTGAGTACCTACAAGCAAAGAGATCATGATCAGTGAATAAATACCGCCGACAGCGCCCATGAGGTTAATGACAGCGTTGGCTTTGCTGCGCAGCGGTTTTGGCGTTAAGTCAGGCATTAAAGCCACGGCTGGGGAACGATAAAAGGCCATGGACAGCAAAGTAACACCCAGTGCAGCGATAAATAGCCCCAGATTTGTATGCTGATCTGCAACGGGCAGAAGCAGCATGGCTGCCACGGCGATGATCGTTCCGCCGATAATAAACGGTGTACGTTTGCCAAGCGGTGTATGGCACCGGTCAGATAAAATACCGAAAAAAGGCAGTAAAAATACGGCCAGAACATTGTCGGCAGCCATAATTCCTCCGATGAGTGCTTCATTTAAGTGAAAAGAGTTTTGGAGCATCAGCGGAATAATGTTATCATACATTTGCCAGAATGCGCTGATGGATAAAAAGGCAAAGCCGATTAAAAAGGTTCGTTTGTAATTCAGTTTCAAAAAAATCCCCCTCCCTGTGAATGATGGTTACCCTGGATACCTTCTGTGCCCCATTGGATATATGGGAAGCACATATTTATTATATCAATGGCGGTGCAATAAGGCTATCTGTTTTTTTATATAGTTTTTCGCTGATTGACTGGATTGAACTGAAAGACAAAAGTAGTAAATCTTTTAATTTCGGTGTTTATTTGGTAAAATAGAGAAGCCTAAGATGATGAACGGCGCCAGGCAGGCTGCTTAAGCGATGCACACGGTTATGCTGACTGAGGCGTGTGTGGGGGGAGAATCACAAAATGAAAAAGAAAACCTTATATTTAAACCGAACGGTCATTTGGGGGATGATGATTGGCTATATTTCTCTGATGCTGCTTCTGCTTTGTATGGACTGGTATCTGATCAGCAATTATCAGAGGGAAAACCGTGAAAGAGGTCAGGCAGCGTTGGATGATTACATTGAGCGGACTCAGGAAGCTATGGACAGTGTGGAAGGTATTATTCGTGAAATTTATTTGTATGACCTTAATTTTGATATATTATCATTCACCGGGGATGAAATGCAGGCATTTAGCTGTACCTATGATCTGATGAAAAGTCTTCAGAACCGGATGATGACCGATGAATCACTCCATGGGGTTTATCTCTATTTTTCAGGAGGTGCCAACAGCAGATACCAGGTCGATCTGACCCATATCCGGGATGAGGATGCAGGGGCTTATAACCGTCTCCTTGAATCTTATATTAACGATAATTCCCTGGAACGCCATTATAGCTGTGTATCTCTCAATGAAAATCCATGTCTGGCGGTTTTCTATAAAAAAGGGAATGCGACGCTTTTTGGAATGCACAGTGTGATGGATGTGCAGACCAGTATCGAAGAAAGTCTGGGAAAGCCGGTGGAGACTTTTTTGGTAGACCGGCATATGCTGCTCACGGGCAGCCCTGAGACGGCAGACAAGCTTCATCTGGAGCAACTGACGCAGCAGTATACGGACCGTTATATGGGAAGATGCGCGGACAATTATATTTATGGCCGAAGGCTGGAAAATACGGATCTCTGGTTTTTTATGACAGTGGATTTTAATTTTTGGAGTATTATGAATATTCCTCAGGCCCTGCTTTTGCTGGCGGTTCTGGGATCCGTACTTGTGGTGGCCAGACTTCTTGTTTTTATGCGTCGGGAATTTGTTTATCCGCTAAGGCAGCTGACGCAGACAATGAATCATATCCGAAAGGATAAGTCCTATAAAATTCCGGACCGGAGTTTTCGTTTTCACGAGCTGGCGGAGGTGAATGAAACCCTTGGGATGATGGTGTCCGAGCTTGAAAAGCAGAAAACCCGTACATATGAGGAAATTATTGAACGGCAGAAAGCGACCATGCAGTATTTACAGCTTCAGCTGAAACCTCATTTTTATCTCAATGGCCTTAAAACGCTTAATGCACTGGCCATGGAGAATAAAACCGAACGGATGCAGGAGCTGATTATGAGTCTGTCCGTGCATATGCGTTATCTGCTTCAGTCGGAGCGGGAGATCATTCCCCTGTGTAAAGAAATTGATTTCGTTAAAAATTATGTGAATCTTCAAAAGCATGTTACAGGACGGCTTGTGGAGTGTGAGATTGAGTCTGACCCCCAGGTGCTGCGGTTTACAGTGCCGGTATTGTGCATTCAGACCTTTGTGGAAAACAGTATTAAGTATGCCCGATTTGGAAGCATGAACGTGACTCTTAAAATCCGTGTCAGCGCCGTAAGCCTGTCTCTGGGGGGGCAGCATTTTCTGGATTTGACAGTGGCGGATAACGGACAGGGTTATGATGAAAAAATACTGGAAGAAATTAATGGAGATCCTAAGCAAGGGACGAGAAGTATTGGGATCAATAATATTAAACGGCGGTGCCTGATGATTTACGGTGACAGGGCAGAGTATAATTTTTACAATGACTCAGGTGCTGTCAGTGAACTGATTATACCGGAGGTGGAAAACAGTGAATATATTAATGGTTGATGATCAGAGGGAGATTGTGAACAGTCTGAAAAACGGTATTCGTTGGGATACGCTGCCAGTGGAGCAGGTGTATACGGCCTGCAGCGCCAAGGAGGCTAAACTGGTGCTTGTCAATTTCCAGGTGGATGTGCTGATCACGGACATTGAGATGCCCGAGGAAAACGGACTTGCGCTATGTCAGTGGGCTCGTGAAAATATCAGTCATATTGAACTGGTCTTGCTTACGTCTCATCCGGATTTTAAATATGCTCAGGAGGCTATCCGGCTGGGGGTTTCGGAATATATTCTTCAGCCGGTACGGTACGGGGATGTGGAGACCGTTATTCGTAAGCTTTGGACGGTCGTCGAACAAAAGCAGCGGCTGCGTCGGCTGAAAAAAACAAGGGATCTGGTGGCATCTTCAAGAAATACCATACTGGATGCGATGTTGTCTAAGCTTTTTCGTGGAAAAACAGAGGATGCCCGGCTGATTTTTGAGCATTTTCGGGAAATGTTTGAGGTAGAGTGCGGACCCTGCCGGATTTGGCCGGTTCTTGTAAAGATACAGCGGTGGAAAAAGATTACCAACATATGGGATGAAAAGCTGGTGCGCCTGGTTTTAGCCAATGTCATTGAGGAAATGTTTGAGGACTGCCAGGCTAAAGCGGCTGTTTCATGTGTTCGGGAGCAGTGCCACTGGGTATTTCTTGTATTGCCGGGGGAGGCGCCTGCACCTTCAATTTTTACGGCCCGCATTGAGGAATTTTACAGATTCCTTAACAGCCAGATGGATTTTATGGTGAGCGTATACTGTATTGGACAGCTGAACGGGGAATCGTGTACAGAGACCATTGTCCGTCTGAATCACCGTGATGAACAAAACGGAGAAAAAAAGATCGGGGTTTTCTGGGATGATCTGAAGGTGCAGCACCACGGGGCCGATAATGATTTTATAGAGTTTGCCATGGAGTATGTGAAAAAGAATATCAGTAAAAATATTTTACGGTCCGAGGTGGCACAGGCTGTTCATATGAATGAAGATTATTTTTCCAGGGTCTTTAAAATACGGACAGGCGTGACATTTAAGGACTACGTTCTGATTGAAAAAATTAAAACGGCTCAGTTTTTGCTGGCGAATACAAGGCTGTCCATTGGAATTATAGCTTCCAAGGTGGGGTATGATAATTTTTCTCATTTTTCCAAAATGTTTAAAAAGATGATTAATCAGACACCCCAGGAGTACAGGCGGGATCATTGTCAGGATTCGGGTATTTCTCAGTAAGATGGCTGTTCATTCAGTAAAAGTCGTAAAACCGTTAAAGAAGGTCTCAAAAACACCAAAATCGTTGGACCGGTGGTTCAATGAAGTGCACAAAGGTCACAAAAACGATAAATTCAGCCGTGAAAATTACAGATAAAAAAGATTAAAATGGCTAAAATGAAAGCATCATTGAACGATGGTTTTGTTTTAGCCATTGTTGTTATTCAGGCAATTTAAATGCCGTAAGATTTTATGAACGGAGGGTATTTTATGAAAGGTAAGTTAAAGAAATTAACAGCATTATTTGCGATGGGGGCTATGGCATTTTCTCTGGCAGCCTGCGGCGGCGGTTCCGACGGCGATGGCGGATCCGGCAATGGGGGCGGTGCAGATGGCGGAAGTTCTGATGAAGGCGGCAGCTCAGGGGAAGTGCAGACTGTAAATTTTGCCCTGCCCACAGCTTATGATACGCCGGACGGGGAAGCTGTTGAGGCGGCAATCAATGAAATTACAGAGGAAAAATACGGTATTCATTTTGAGATCTCCTTTATTGCTTTTGGTAACTGGCAGCAGCAGTCCAACTTACTTCTCACAGGCGATGAAGTCGATATTCTGGCAATTAACGGTACGCCGCTGGCAACCTATGTTAAAAATGGACAGATGGCAGATCTGACGGATTATTATGCCAACGCTTCAGAGGCGTTTAAGTCTGTATGGAATGAAGATGAAGTTAGAGGAACAAGTATTAACGGCAAAATTTATGCCATCCCCAATCTTCGTAACTTCGGAAATTATTTTGGGTTAAATATTGATTCTGAAATTGCAGCTGAGTATGGTATTGAGGACGGACAGCAGCTGACACTGGAAGATGTGGATGCATTCCTTCAGTGGGCGCATGAAAAGTATCCGGATCGCTATGCACTGGCACCTCAGGGCGGCACATGCCTGATTGGTGA
>QFCH01000164.1_pt1 | contig 67452 bp, 54 predicted proteins | sample 5346071 | NCBI WGS metagenome assembly QFCH01 (sample SAMN09062255, study PRJNA434731) | Human gut metagenome, whole genome shotgun sequencing project. | isolation source: stool timepoint B chromium assembly | host: Homo sapiens | collected 2015
CCGCCACGCCCGCCGCAGCCGCCGCGCCCACAGCCGCCGCGTCCCCCGCAGCCGCCGCGTCCTCCGCAGCCGCCGCGCCCGCCGCAGCCGCCGCGCCCACAGCCGCCGCGTCCGCCTCACCCTCCGCGTCCCCCATATCCGCAGCCACCGCGTCCTCCGCATCCCCAGCCGGATCGGCCGTCGTGGCTTCGGGATATGATTAAGGTTTTGCTTTTAAATGAATTTTTTCACCGCAGGTGTAATACCAGGAACTGTCTGGTATAGCCGGAAGAGGGGGTTTTGTGGTCAGGAGCGCTGAAATGCGGAGAAATTGGGCAAAATACAGAAATTAAATAAAATTTCGAAAAGATTAAGTTGTAGTTTTTGCGGTTATTATATAAAATAGAAATAGCCCTCGGGGGTATTTGTAAAAATATGGTAGAATTAGAAATCATGGGGTTTTCGCTGAAAACCCCATGTCACACATAAAAAAGGACCGTGCACAAACTATGAAACGAACGTTGAAAAAAATCGGCATCCTGGCAGTTGTATTTCTCATTGCGGCTGTCATCTATTTTATTGCCGCTCAGAATACCATGGAAAAAGAGAATACTGTATACACAGCAATGAATGAACCCACGCTTCCCGTGATTTATCCGGAAGTGAACGGGAAAGAGATCAACGCTATGCACGGCTATTTGCAGGATATGGAGAATCAGGCGGCCCGTGAGTCCATCACGGTGCTGCCTGAGGATCGTGCCCTGAAGCTTCGCATCAGCACCTACGGGAACACCATTTCCGGGATCAGTTACGAGGTCCGAAGCCTTTCCATGGACCGCCTGGTGGAACAGACTAAGCTGGAATCCTGGGACAATGGGGAGGACAGCGTGTCGGTTACGCTGCCCATTCAGAATCTGCTGGCTAAAAACCAGCCCTATCTCCTGACGCTTTTTGTGAGCACAGGGGAGAAGAATATCCGGTACTATACCCGCATCGTGTGGACGGACAACCGGTACGCGGCGGACATGCTTCAGCTGGCGGAGGATTTTTCGCGCAAGTCCCTGGATTACAATGAGGCCCGGGATTTGACCTCCTACCTCGAGACAAACGATAAGGAGGACAACAGCTCCCTGGGCCATGTGACGATCCGGGCCAGCTTTAACCATTTGACCTGGGATGGTCTGGATGTGGAGATGCTTGGCGAGCCGCAGATCACCATGAAAGAGCTGGACGGCATCATGGGCCAGGTACGGGTGAATTACCAGGTTACGGTGACCGGTGAGGACGGGCACAGCGATATCCTGGACGTGGAGGATAATTACTGTATGCGCTGGAACGAACAGCGTATTTACATGATGGACTATGAACGCACCGCTAACCAGCGTTTTTCCGTGAGCAGCAGAAGCCTGAACGGCAAGCGGATTCTGCTGGGCATCACCAATGACGACAGCGTGCACACCAAAAAGAGTCCCAATGCCCGCTATATTGCGTTTAAGTCCGGTCAGGAGCTGTGGTGCTACGACCAGAACGAGCGCCAGATCGTGAAGGTTTTCAGCTTTGAGAGCGAGCGGGACGACGGGGTCCGAAGCCGGTATGACAGCCACGACATCCGCATTCTCTCCGCCGCGGACAGCGGAAACGTGACGTTTTTGGTCTACGGCTATATGAACCGGGGCGCTCATGAGGGCCGTGTCGGTGTGGCGCTCTATACCTTTGACGCGGACGGGGACACGATTCATGAGAAATTTTTTATACCCGCGGTCCGCTCCTATGAGCAGGTCAAGGCGGATGTGGAGAAACTTTCCTATCTCAGCGACAGCGGTATGATGTATCTTTTGCTGGACGGCACGGTTTACGGCATCGATCTGCGCAGCAACGAGTCCATGGTGGTGGCTCAGGGATTGATCGAGGGCAGCTATGGGGTCAGTCAGGACGGCAGCCGCCTGGCCTGGCAGGAAGGCAGCGATATTTACCGGTCGCCCAGACTGCACCTGATGGATTTAAATACGTCCCAGAAGCAGGAGATCGCGGGCGCGGTGGACGATTATGTCCGCGTGCTGGGATTTGTGGGCAATGATCTGATCTATGGGCTGGGAAAGACGGAGGATCTCTGGACTGTGAACGGGAGAATCCGGGACCTGCCGATGTACGCCATGTATATTGTGGGCTCCGACATGCAGGTGGTGAGCCAGTATGAAAAGGACGGGATTTATATTTCCGGCGTAAATGTGGAGGACGGCCGGATTCACATGCGGCAGCTGGCAAAGGTGTCGGACCGGGACTATGTGTTCCAGAACAACGATACCATTGTGTGCAATGAAAAATTCGGTGTGGACCCCTTAAACGGAATCGGATGGTTCGCATCCCAGGGTAGGGGAAAGCTTTATTTCGTCCAGGCGGATCAGGAGCTGCAGGAGACTAAGGTGCAGGCCCGCGCACCGAAAACATTTTCCTATGAAAATACAGGCGCTTTGGAGCCGGTGAAGATGAGTCAGGCGGACACGCAGATGACGTTTAACGCTTATGCCCTGGGACATTATATCGGCTCCTCCCGGAATTTCAAGGAAGCGGTGGATATGGCCTATGAGCACATGGGAGTGGTGACGGATCAGGACCAGAATCTTGTCTGGGACCGCGTAAACCGGCAGCCGATTGTGAATATCAAGGATCCCATGGCAAAGGCCGGCAAACTGCTGCGCTATCTGAATGATTTTACGGTCAGCCAGGAGTATGAGGGCGGGCTTCTGATGGTGGACGCCAGGGAGTGCAGCCTGAGCCAGATGCTGTATTTTATTGACAAGGGGACGCCGGTGATCGCCTACACGGGGCCTGGCACTTATATACTGCTGTCCGGTTACGACCAGTACAATGTATCGCTCTATGACCCGGAAACCCAGGAGAGCTGGAAGATGGGAATGAACGATGCAACCGCATATTTTGAGTCTCTGCAGAATGATTTCATCTGTGGAAAGATTGTCCAATAATCGACAAAAACGGCCTGAAAACGAGGTTTGGCGGCCCATGGGGCGGTTAAAAACAAGCCTTTTGCTTTACAAATGGGATTCTTATGGTATAATCATAGGGAGATGTAAATAAAATATGAATATTTTTTGAAGAATTTCTTTAGATGATGGAGCGGTTCATGTGAGCAGTGTGAACGGTTACCAGACGATTTGGCGTGACCCGGGCAGACGGTACGGGACTTTGGGCCGGATTGGATAATTGAGTATAGAGGTGTATCGATGGAACAATATGTGATCAAAGGCGGGAATCCGCTGGTGGGCGATGTGACCATAAGCGGAGCCAAGAATGCCGCGCTGGGGATTCTTGCGGCGTCCATAATGACAGATGACGATGTGTTGATTGACAATCTTCCGGACGTGAGAGATATCAACGTGCTTTTGGAGGCGATTGAGGAGATCGGAGCCAGGGTGGAGCGGATCGACCGCCACACGGTGAGGATCAACGGCAGCAATATTAAAGAGGTGGCGGTGGATGACGAGTACATCCGCAGAATCCGCGCATCCTATTATTTCATCGGAGCTTTGCTGGGCAAGTACAAGAGCGCTCAGGTGCCCCTTCCCGGGGGCTGCAACATCGGCAGCAGGCCCATTGACCAGCATCTGAAGGGCTTCCGCGCTCTTGGCGCCGAGGTGAACATCGAGCGCGGGGCCGTGATCGCCCACGCTATTGACCTGGTTGCCGCTCATATTTATCTGGACGTTGTCTCCGTGGGAGCGACCATCAATATTATGATGGCGGCCGCTCTGGCCGAGGGGCAGACCATATTGGAGAATGCGGCCAAGGAGCCCCACGTGGTGGATGTGGCCAACTTCTTAAACAGTATGGGCGCCAATATCAAGGGCGCCGGAACGGATACCATTCGCATCCGCGGTGTAAACCGGCTGCACGGAACGGAGTATTCCATTATTCCCGACCAGATCGAGGCGGGAACTTTTATGTGCGCCGCTGCGGTTACCAGGGGAGACGTGATGGTGAAGAATGTGATTCCCAAGCATCTGGAGGCCATTACCGCCAAGCTGATGGAGATGGGATGCGAGGTAATTGAGTTTGACGACGAGGTGCGCGTGGTGGGTAAGCCCACACAGCGCCACACGGATATCAAGACCCTTCCCTACCCGGGATTTCCAACGGATATGCAGCCACAGATGAGCGTGGCTTTGGCTCTGGCTAAGGGGACCAGCATGGTGACCGAGAGCATTTTCGAGAACCGGTTCAAGTATGTGGATGAGTTGGCGCGCATGGGCACCAACATCAAGGTTGAGGGAAATGTGGCCGTGATCGACGGCGTGACCCAGTTGACGGGCGCTCAGGTCAACGCGCCGGATCTGCGGGCGGGAGCGGCACTTGTGATCGCCGGGCTGGCTGCGGATGGATATACGGTGGTGGATGAGATCGGATATATCCAGCGCGGATATGAATGTTTTGAGGAAAAACTCCAGGGCCTGGGGGCCATGATCGAGAAGGTGGATAATGACCGCGAGGTACAGAAGTTTAAGATGAAGGTCGGATGAGAGACGGACAACATGAACGGGAACAGCAGGTTAATCCAGAATGCGGTTCCCGTTTTTTTGTTTGAATGCAATGGGCCGTAAACGGCGGATTGTTCCGGCGGAAGGGAAAACAGATATGAAAAAGAGCGTGATTTCAACGGGGATTGCCCTGGTGGTGCTGACTGCAGGAATCCAGTTCTGGGGCTATCACCAGGTACAGACCGGAAACTTATACCAGGATCAGCTGCATGCTGCACAAAAAGAGATAGGGGAGCTTGAGGACGAGATTCAAACGGAACAATTCAGGATTCAGGAAATTGAAAATGATCTGGGACGCATTGGGGATGAGCTTACATTACATGAAAACGCTGCAAAGCTTGGGAAAGAGAAGGTTATAGGCCTTTTTGAAAGCAATGATCTGGTCGGACAAAATGTTATGTTATATCAGTACACCTCATGGTTGACAAGCCCCTGGATTTTAGACGTCGAGAAAATGGAAGAATTTGACTTTGATACACTTCCGGCTATAGATGGTAATGAGATGGCATTTTCCGGAGGAATCCGTTTTGTCAGTGAGAGCGGAGACAGGGGGATTCTAAAGCTGGCTGGATTCTATTATGCCAATTACGTTGAGGAATGCAAGGTATATCCCTTTTCAGAGCTGAAGGGCTGGAAGGTGGTTTTTACAGATACAGGCCTGGAGCAGTTGGAAGGGGCCCCATGTACGGATGAGGCACATATTTATTGTGTGTTAAATGAGGAAACTCAGACCGTTTATCTTTCAAGCCAGTCAGATTTTAACAAAGCCGCTCTGTTCCATGGGCTGTGCCATATTGTTGTGAAGGCGCATTCAGACGAAAAAGATTTCCAGGAGATGGGGGTGCGCTTGTACGGCCGCAGGTATGAATACGCCAGTGGGCTGGTTTCGCCAACCCTTCATTTAGCGGATCAGGATGAATTTATGACGGAAATGATTCAAGGGGCAATCAACGAAGATTTTGCGCAAGCGATATTTGACTACGATTTGGAGACGTATGTGTTTTTAAGGGGGGGATTGGATGAGCAGTAAGAGGGCATGGATCGAGAGGTTGATATTGGTGCTGCTTGCTGTTGCTGCGGCCGGGTCCTTCGCAGTTCATATGAAAAATGCCCGGTTCGCCTCCCAGGCGGAGATGGAATTTACAGAGGCAGCTCGCATCAGACAGGAGGTCGAGGAACAACTGTCCATGGTGAAGGGGCAGCGTAAGGCAATGGAGGGGGAACAGCTTCAACTGGAAGAACAGAGCGCTTTGCGGGCGCAGGAGGAGTATCATTGGGACGATATACTGACCTTCTATCAGGATGCGAAGATGAAAATCGAACTGCATGGTGAGAGTGGAAATGATATTATGAAGGGTCTGTCCACAATCCAGGAATCTGAACGCATGCAGAATTTGGTTCTGAAAATGGATGATTATGAAATCCAGGATGGGAAGATTGTTCTGGATAATGGGCTTACCATTATCAATAAAGGTGTGGATGACCGTTACATGCCTCTCTGTGTTTTATATCTCAATTATGTGCCTCAGCGTATATTGGACAAGATGGTGTCACAGGGATGGAAGATTTATTTGATACCGGGCGTGGTGGGGACAGGGACCTATAACGGGGAGGAGGAGAGCTACGCGGGGATAACATATTATGATGATTACAAAATCGAGATCGGAATAGAGGATGAAGATTATTACCCTATCAGGGGGGTATTACTGCATGAGATTGGACATGTGTTGGACTTTATAGAGGGATTTCCTTCTGAAAAAAGAGTATTTGATTCATGCTATAAAAAAGAAAAGGAATTATTTAAGGGAGCTTTAGACATTGAAAGAGAGGAGTATGCGTCCCGAGAAAACCGTGAGTATTTTGCTGAAGCCATCCAGATGTACTGGCTTCAGGATGAGTATCTAAAATACAACTGCCCGGACACATACAATTTTTTGGAGGAACTAAACGCCAAATGGGCGGATGAGCCGGACAACCAAAATTAAACAGGAAACGCGGAAATTTGTGACGAATTACATACACAATTTCCGCGTTTTATATTATACTGTCTGTATAGGACTGGCTGTGGACGGATCGCGGCCAGGCGTATATTTCAATCATTTAAACAGTCTTGAAGGAGGAAGCGAAGTATGAAGTGTATGAAGAAACGAAGAATTCTTTCACTGTGGCTGGCGCTTTTGATGGTCATGTCCCTTACCCTCGGCAGTTCCTTTGCCGCCTTTGCCGCAGATCATGACATTGTGGTTCTGTATACCAATGATGTGCACTGCGGGGTGGACGACAACATCGGTTATGCCGGGCTGGCGCTCTACAAACAGGAGATGCAGCAGCAGACGCCCTATGTGACTCTGGTAGACGCTGGGGATGCCATTCAGGGAGCGCCCATCGGCACGATCTCGGACGGCGGGTATATTATCGAGATTATGAATAAGGTGGGCTATGATTTCGCTATTCCCGGAAACCATGAGTACGACTACGGGATGGCGCGGTTTATGGAGCTGGCGGGACAGCTGAGATGCGGCTACACATCCTGCAACTTTATGAATCTGGCCTCCGGGACCACAGTGTTTGAGCCGTACCGGATGTTTACATACGGGGATACTAAAGTGGCGTTTGTGGGAGCGACCACTCCGGAGAGTTTTACCAAGTCCACGCCGGCTTATTTCCAGGATGCCAAGGGTAATTATATTTACGGTTTCTGCGAGGATGAGAGCGGGCAGAGCCTGTACAATCAGATTCAGAACACGGTAAATACGGCCAGGGACGCGGGCGCGGATTACGTGATTCTGGTTGGGCATCTGGGGGAGAACGGCGTCACGGACCGCTGGACCTCCGACAATATTATTCGCAATACCAGGGGAATCGACGTGGTGATCGACGGGCATTCCCATGAGACGGTTCCGGAGAAGTCCGTGAAAAATGCGGACGGCAGGGATGTGCTGCTGACCCAGACCGGCACCAAGTTGAAGGATATCGGCAAGCTGACCATTCGCACGGATGGCTCCATTACCACGGAGCTTGTGACCGAGGTTCCGGCGCAGGATACGGCACGGGATTATATTGTACAGAAAAACGATTCTCTCAGCAAAATCGCCGCCAGGGAACTGGGCGACCAGAACCGCTGGATTGATATTTACAACCACAATCTGAACAAGCTGAGGGATCCCAACGCGCTGCCCGTGGGTCTTAGCATTGTGATTCCCGGCAGCTGTGTGGTGGAGGACGGGAAGGCTCTGGATTACGGAACCAATCAGTTGATCAAGGGGATTCAGGCCAAGTACAACGAGACACTGAAGGCGGTGATCGGTCACACGGATGTGGAGTTGACGGTGAACAACGCGGCCACAGGGGAGCGGGCGGTCAGAAGCGCTGAGACGAACCTGGGCGATCTGTCGGCTGACGCTTACCGGGTGATGCTGGGCGCGGACGTGGGGCTGTCCAACGGTGGCGGCGTGCGCACCGGGATCAAGGCCGGAAATATTACCTTTAACGACGCGCTGGCAGTGTTCCCCTTCGGAAATATGGGCTGCGTGGTGGAGGTGACCGGTCAGCAGTTGAAGGACGCGCTGGAAATGGCCGCCAGGAACTGCCCGGAGGAGAACGGCGGATTCCTGCAGGTGTCCGGTATGACGTACACCATCGATACTTCCGTGAAGTCCGGCGTGACCCTGGACGACAAGGGAAATTTCACCGGAGTCAGCGGCGCTTACCGGGTGACCGATATTACAGTGGGCGGCGAACCTCTGGATCTGTCGAAAACCTATACCGTGGCTTCCCACAACTATATGCTTAAGTCCGGAGGCGACGGGATGGCGATGTTTAAGGGAAGCAACGTGATAAAGGACGAGGTGATGGTGGACGTGGATATCCTGGCCGGGTACATCAAACGGCTGGGCGGAAACGTGGGCGCGGAGTACGCGAATCCCGCGGGACAGGGACGGATTACCATCAAGTGACAAGCGCTCCGGGGTGACGGAGCGGAGAGGGACGGGCGGCTGAGGATAGCGGCCTGGAAATAGAGAATTATAGAAAGGTTTGAGAATTTTGACCCGCTGCCGGCGGAATGTACTGCTGGCGGCGGGTTGTTTTTTTGTGCAGTATACTACTCCCGGTGTATTACTCCCCGGAACTGCCTTCCAAGGCGGAAGCCGCGCAGAAATCGCGCAGTATGCCGATGTAGTCCCGGACATACTGGGGCTGGTAGCGGTTTTTCTGCCAGGCTGCGATGGTTGTGGTCAGCACCTGTTGTTTTCCCACGGACAGGCAGAGGGAGCCGCGTCCACGCTCCGAAGCCACCTGGCGGTAATAGCTCTCCGGCGCAAAGGCGGCGCCGAGTCCGTCCATAGCCAACTTGATGGACATTTCGCTGTTGCGGGTGTGCAGCAGGACCGGGGGATTCATCCCATACTCCTGAAACAGGTTTAGGGCGATTCCGCCCGTGTTCTGGTCCGGGTAGAGCAGAATAAAGTTTTCATCGCGAAACAGTTCCAGATCGATCCATGGGTGATGAAAACCGGGTATTATCTGCGCTTTTTGGGCCAGGGAATGACCGGAGGGGAGAATCAATACAATTTCTTCCTCCCGAAGGACCTGATAGTCCAATAATTTGGGAAACTCATGGACATTATAAATGGTAAGGTCGATGGAATGACTTTTCAGGCTGGCTTCCGCTACAAAACTGGCTTCCTCCTTTATGTTGAACGTCACATATGGATAGCGGTTGTGAAACTGCATCAGCGTGGGCTGGATCAGGGTGCTGCCCAGCATGAGAGGAATCGCAATGTTCAGGCGCCCCCGTTCCCGGTGGGTGATGTCATCGTGCTCCCGGTTCCACTCGTCGCCGTACGCCACGATACGCTTGGCATAGTGCAGATAGCGCTCTCCCAGATAGGTGGGATAGTAGCCGCCGTCCCTTCGGTTAAACAGGGGAGCGCCCAGGTGGTCCTCCAGATTTTTTAAATACTTACTCAGGGAGGGCTGGGAGATGAACAGGGACTCGGCGGCTTTGCCGATACTTTTGTGTTTGGCGATGGCAAGGATGTAGCGGGCTTCTTTCAGTTCCATGAAAATACTCCTTTCTGCTGGGGCGTGGAATGCGGGCTGGGGCGTGGGATGCGAGCCGGGGCGTGGAATGCGGGCCGGGGCGTGGAATGCGGACCAGGTTATGGATTTGGTCCGAGTTATGGAATGCGGTCTGGGGTGTAGGTTATGGGCCGTTGCGTTAGCTGTCGCCAGAGTGCAGTTTCCAAATCAGCCCTGATTTTACAAAAATCCCCTTAATTTTGCAGAAACTGTAAATAAACAGCCTTAAATAGCTTTACTGCATAAAAAATATAGAATTTATATATTTGACGTCTATTATATTACTTTTTATAATAATAGTAAACAGTTAAATAAGGAAAATTAATAAATATTTAACAGCATGGAGTGTGAAAATCATGAAAAAGAGCAGTGCATGGATCATGCTGGTGCCCGGCCTGGTTATTCTGCTGGTGTGCCTTGCCATCCCCCTGTTGCGGGTGCTGGCGCCGAGTATTTTTTCCGAAGGTTACCCCTTTCAGTCCTATGTGGAATTTTTTAAGGATGAGTATTACCTGAAAATCTTCCTGCGCACCGTGAAGATTGCGGTGATCACCACAGCGGTCTGTATGGTGGGAGGAATTCCCACGGCGTACTTTATCAGCCGCTGCGACAAGAAATGGAGAGGTCTTTTGCTGGCCGCGTCCATTTTCCCCATGATGACCAACTCTGTGATCCGCAGCTTTGCCTGGATCAACATCCTGGGCAGCAATGGGATCATCAACAAGTTCCTGCTGGTTCTGGGGCTGGCGGACAAGCCCATGAAGCTGCTGTACACGGATTTCGCCATCATCATCGGCTCCATTTACCTGTTTCTCCCGCTGATGATCGTGACCGTGACCGGCGTGATGGAGAACATCGACGACGACATGATGGAGGCGGCCCAGAGCCTGGGCGCGGCCAGGATGGAAGCGTTTATGAAGGTAATATTTCCCATGAGCCTGCCGGGCATCATTGTGGGCGGAATCCTGGTGTTCACAGGCACGCTGACCGCTTACACCACGCCCCAGCTGCTGGGCGGAAACTCCAATATGGTGATGGCGACCCTGATCTACCAGCGGGCCATGTCCGTCAGCGACTGGACCGGGGCTTCGGTGATCGCATTTATTATGATCGTCGTGACGCTGGCCGTGATCAAGGGCTTTAACGCGCTGGCTGCGAGACTGGACAGAAGAGGTGAGAATTATGCGTAAAAATAAGCTGCTCACTGCGTTTGCAGTTTTGGTGTTTGCATTTTTGATGATCCCGCTGATCATTATTACGGTGACGGCCTTTGGGGGCGGCAGCGCCATCACGTTTCCCATCGACTCCTTTTCCACCAAGTGGTTTGCCAATGTGTTTGCCCTCAAATCCTTTCGCAGGTCCTTTCTGACCAGCCTTGAGGTGGCGTTTCTGGCGACTTTTATCGCACTGCTGGTGGGAGTGCCTGCGGCTTACGCCCTGGCACGGTCCGGACTTAAGGGAAAACAGATGTTAAAGTCCATTTTCCTGTCTCCGACCATTGTGCCGGGTATTGTGATCGGCTTTATTCTCTACCAGTTTTTGATCCTGAACCTGAGAATGCCCGTGTTCGTCAGCCTGCTGGCCGGACATTTCATGGTGACGCTGCCCTATGTGATCCGCGTGGTGGGCTCCTCCATGGAGCAGTTCGACTTCTCCGTCGAGGAGGCGGCCTGGAGCCTGGGATGTCCCAAGGGGGCGGCATTTTTCAAGGTGGTTCTGCCCAACGTGACCTCGGGCATCTCCTCCGCCTTTATGCTGGCGTTTATCAATTCCTTTAACAATATCCCGGTATCCATGTTTCTGTCCGGCCCGGGCGTCAGCACCTTCCCGTCCACGCTGATGAACTACATTGAATATAATTATGATCCGACGGTGTCGGCGGTATCCGTGCTGCTGATGGCGGCCACGGTGATTATCATGGTAATTGTTGACAGGACGCTGGGCATCGCGGCCCTGGCGAAATAAGAGGGGAGAATGAACATGGCCTTCATGAGTTTAAATCAGATTGATGTGAGTTATGATAAGAAGAAGCAGATTTTGAAGGGGCTGAACCTGAACGTGGAGAAGGGCGAGCTGGTGTCCCTTCTGGGGCCCAGCGGCTGCGGAAAGTCCACCACGCTGCGGGTGGTCGCCGGTTTTATCGATCCCCAGGGCGGTTCCTTTTTGCTGGACGGGGACGATATGACCAAAGTTCCGGTGCACAAGCGCAATTTTGGACTGGTGTTCCAGAGCTACGCCCTGTTCCCGCACTTAAGCGTGTACGACAACGTGGCCTTCGGCCTGCGGACCCGGAAAATGGACAAGGCCCTGATTGATCAGAAGGTGACGGATATTTTGGAGGTCTGCGGTCTGACGGAGTTTAAGGACCGTTTTCCCAAGCAGATGTCCGGCGGACAGCGGCAGAGGGTGGCGCTGGCCCGGGCCCTGGTGATTGAGCCAAAGCTGCTGCTTTTGGATGAGCCGTTGTCCAACCTGGACGCCAAGCTGCGTTTGTCCATGCGGGTGGAAATCAAGCGTTTGCAGAAAAAGCTGGGGATCACCACGCTGTTTGTGACCCATGATCAGGAGGAGTGCTTTTCCATCTCCGACAAGGTGGCGGTGATGAACAACGGGGTGATCGAGCAGTTTGATTCCCCGGAGAATATTTACCGCCGGCCCGCAACGGAGTTTGTGGCCCGTTTTATCGGATTTGAGAATTTCCTGGAGTTTGAGCGGATAAAGACCAATACTTATCGGGCCGCTGACGGCAGCACCTTTGAGGTGGACATGGATTGTCAGGAGGAGCGCTACGCGGGCACGATCCGCCCGGACGATATCCGGCTGGCTGAGGACGGTCAGACCGGAAATGTGATCCAGGGCACGGTGGGCGTGCGAACCTTCCTGGGCAAAAGCTACCAGTACGAGGTGAACACTGCGGCGGGGCTGATTAAAGTGAATATGGAAACCTCTCATGTGTTTGGGGAGGGCGAGACCGTTCGGCTGTATCTGCCCAAGGATAAGCTGGTGCTGGTGCGGCGGTAATTGTTACGGTCTGCCGGAACGTGTAACGATTTGAATGGCACGGAGTTGAATTTTGGCGCGGCGTCCGAACCGGCGTCCGCCTTAATATAATGAAAAACATGAAAGAATGAGGAGAGCAGAGATGAAAAAAACACTTGTACTGGCGCTTTGCGCGACCATGGCGCTGACTGCCTGCGGCGGCGGGGCTTCCGCCGGAGATTCCCAGGCGAAGGGGGATTCCAAGCAGAAGCTGGTGCTGTCCACCTTCGGTCTGAGCGAGGACATTTCCACGGAGGAGGTGTACGCGCCCTTTGAGCAGGAGTTCAACTGTGAGATTCTCACCGAGACTGGTGGGGCCAACGACCGCTACACCAAGCTGTCCGCGGACAGCGAGACCTCCATCGACGTGATTGAACTGTCTCAGGCTATGACGGCCAAGGGAATCGCGGAGGGACTGTTTGAGGACATCGATTTGAGCAAAATCGAGAACGCCAAGGATATGATTACCGCGGCCAAGACCATGGCGGACGCGGGTCAGGGCGTGGCTTACACCATCAACAGCATCGGAATTATGTACAATCCCAATGTGGTGGATTTCGAGATCAAGAGCTTCGACGATCTGTGGGATTCCCGGCTGGCGGGGATGGTGAGTATCCCGGAGATCACCACCACCTTCGGACCGGCTATGGTTTACATGGCCAGCGACCATGCGGGCGTGGATATCAAGAGCGACAACGGCGAGGCCGCATTTGCTGCCCTGGCGGAGCTCAAGCCCAACCTGGTTAAGACCTATGCCAAGTCCTCGGATTTGATCAACATGTTCACCTCCGGCGAGGTGGCGGTGGCGGTTGTGGGCGATTTCGGCGTGCCCACCATCCAGCAGGCCAACCCAGACCTGGTTTATGTAACTCCGGATGTAACCTATGCGAACTTTAATACCATCAGTATTACCAAAAACTGTAAAAATAAAGAGCTGGCTTACGCTTATCTGAATTACCGCCTGAGCGCCGAGCTGCAGACCAAGACCGGCAAGGCGTTAAACGAGGCTCCCACCAACAGCAAGGTGAGCTTTACCGAGGAGGAGTCTAAGAACATGACCTACGGCGAGAAGGCGGCTAATGCCAAGGTGTTGGATTACTCCTTTGTGAACCCGCTGCTGAACGACTGGATCGACCGGTGGAACCGCACCATTAACAACTAAAGGAAGAATTTTATGAGAGCTGATTTCGTGATTAAAAACGCCTGGGTCTTTATGACGTACCGGCAGTGTTTTGAGAAACGGGATGTGGCGGTTGCAGGGGAGAGCTTTTATTGCGTTTCCCCTGCAATTTCATATCCGGGTGTGAACGTGGTGGACGGGACCGGGAAATACCTGATTCCGGGGCTCATCGATATCCACATGCACATTGAAAGTTCTATGACGTATCCACAGGAATTTTCCCGCATCACCTTACCCTACGGGGTGACCACGGTGGTGGCGGACGCCCATGAGATTGCCAATGTGTTCGGGCTGGAGGGAATACGGTGTTTTATGGAGCAGAAAACGCCACAGGATATATTTTACGCGATCCCATCCAGCGTTCCTGCTACCAATGAGACGCTGGAGACCGCGGGCGCGTCCATCGGCGAGGCGGAGGTGAGGCGCCTGGCGGAGGATGAACGGGTGCTCTGCCTGGGCGAGGTGATGAATTTTAAGGATCTGACCGCGGATGAGGACACGCTGATCAAGCGGCTGATCCGCTGCTGCCGGGAGTCCGGCGGAAACAAGCGCATCGAGGGCCATTGTCCGGCGCTGTCCGGGGAGGATCTGTGCCGGTTTATCTACGAGGGCGTGGACGCGGACCATACCCAGCAGACGCCGGAGTCCGTGGTGGAAAAGACGGATCTGGGAATGTTTCTGGAGCTGCAGTTAAAGTCCCTGACGGAGGACGTGGTGCGGGCGGTCTGTAATAACGAACTTTATGAGAACGTGGCCCTGGTGACGGACGATACCATGCCGGACCGGCTGTTAAAGGGACAGCTGAACCGGATCGTGAAGGCCGCGGTGAAAGCCGGAATGCCGGTGGAGAAAGCCATCTACTGCGCCACCTTTACTCCGGCCAGAAGGATGCATCTGGACGACCGGGGACTCATCGGGCCGGGAAAGCTGGCGGACTTTGTGGTGCTTAGGGATTTGGAGTCCTTTGAGCCGGAGGCGGTGTTTAAGAGCGGGAAATGCGTGTTTGAGGAAATGGACGCGGCGGGGGTGTGGAGCGGCGTGAGGGGAGAGTGTGGCGCGGCGGAAGCCCGTGGTGTGGCGGAAGCCCGTGGCGCGGCGGAAGTCCGTGGCGTGGCGGAAGCCCGTGGTGTGGCGGAAGTCCGTGACATATCGGGAAACTGTAACGCAGCGTTTCCCCCGCTGTTCCCCGCTCACTTTTATCATTCCGTTCGCTGCAAAAAAGCGGAGCCAGGGGACTTTACCCTGCGGGTTGACGTTCCCTGCGCCGCGGTACGGGTGAATGTGATGAAGATCAGGACCTTCGGCACCTTCACGGAGCAGGTGGTCCGCACCCTTCCCGTTCAGGACGGGGAAATCTGCTGGCAGGGGTCCGGCCTGACTCTGGCGGCGCTTTTTGAGCGTTATGGGAAAAACGGAAACATTTCCTACGGTCTGGTGGAGGGCGCATTTACCGGCAGAGGCGCGGCGGCCACCACCTGGTCCCACGACAGCCACAATCTGCTGGTGCTGGGCACTTCCGCTAAGGACATGTGCGCGGCTCAAAACCGGGTTCTGGAGCTGCAGGGCGGATATGTGGCGGCAGAGGGCGGACGGGTGACGGCAGAGGCAGGGCTGCCGGTGGGAGGAATTATAAGCGACGGGCCGGTGGAAGCGCTGGCAAAGCAGCTGGGCGGGGTGCGGGAAGCCATGAGGCGGCTGGGATATGAGAATAACAATGAGATCATGTCCATGAGCACGCTGTGCCTGCCGGTGTCTCCCAGTCTGAAGCTGACGGATTTCGGCCTGCTGGAGGTTAAAACCCAGCGCCGCGTAGCGCTGATTCAGGCGTTTTTGGATGAAAACGGATGTGAAATCAAACATTTGGGATAGAGGGAGTATGATACTGCGATGAAGACGATGATCCGAAACGGGATAGTGGTGCCGATGAACCGGAACATGGATGTATGGCCGGACGGGTATGTGGTGTTTGAGGGGACAAAGATACTGGAGGCCGGGCCGGTGGACGGTCTGGACGCGGCCATAATCCGGCACGGCGGTGAAAATGGGGCCGGTTCGGATTTCCAGGTAATCGACGCCCGGCGGGCCATCGTCATGCCGGGAATGGTCAACACCCACTGCCATCTGGGAATGATCCCGTTCCGCGGCCTGGGGGACGACTGCAAGGACCGTTTGCGGGTGTTCCTGCTGCCGATGGAGGAACAGGCCATGGACTGCGAGTTGGCGGTGGCTTCCAGCCGGTACGCGGTGGCCGAGCTGCTCCTTGGCGGAGTTACAACCGTGCTCGACATGTATTATTTCGAGGATCAGGTGGCCCGGGTGATGGATGAGATGGGGATCCGGGGAATTGCCGGTGAGACGGTGATGGAGGAGGCCACCTGCGACGCTGAAAGCCCTCAGGAAGCGATTGACAGGGGGGAGGCGATGATCCGGGCTTACCGTGATCATCCCCGTATAAAAGGCTGTCTGGCGCCTCACGGGACCACCACCTGCAGCCCGGACACCCTGCGCCGGGTTCACGACGTGGACCGTTTTTATAATGTTCCCTTCACGCTCCATGTGGCGGAGATGGACTATGAAATGATTCAGCTGAGGGATTCCTTTGGCCTGACTCCGGTGGAATATCTGAAAGAGCTGGGGGTGCTGGACGAAAATACCGTTTCCGCCCACAGCATCCGCCTGACGGATGAGGATATCCGCATTCTGAAGGAAGCAGGGGCGTCCATTGCCCACTGCATCGCCTCCAACACCAAGGCCGCCAAGGGAGTGGCTCCGGTGCGGGCCATGCACAGAGCCGGCGTGAACGTGGGGCTGGGCACGGACGGTCCCGCCAGCGGAAATACATTGGATCTGTTCGGTCAGATGCGCTTCTGCGCCAATTTCCATAAAAACGAGCTTCGGGACCGGAGCGCCTTTCCGGCTGCGGAAATTGTGAGAATGGCCACCTGGGAGGGAGCGGCCGCCCTGGGCCTGGGGGCTGTGACCGGATCCCTGGAACCGGGCAAGGAGGCGGACATCGTGCTTGTGGAGACGGATTCCCCCAACATGTTCCCGGTCTACGATCCCTACGCAGCTCTGGTGTACAGCGCGGGGGCCGCCAATGTGCGGGACGTGTATGTAGCCGGAAAATGCCTGGTCAGGGATAAGCGCCTGACCGGTGCGGATTTCGGGCGTATCCGCGGGGAATTGGCCCGGAAAATGGAGCAGACGGCATTTCGGGATATGAAAAATCTGCTGTGCTGAGACCGGTCCGGCGTGAGGTTGGCAAAAATCGTCGAGACGAATCGCTTCGGATCCTGTATGATGGGGGATGTCAGGAGGTGAACCGGGATGAAGGAACAAGCGGAGGCTGTGCAGCGGATGCAGGATTATATCGGGGAGCACAGAAACGAGGCCATTACTCTGGCCGATCTGGCGCGGGTCTCGCTGTTTTCGCCGTGGCATTCTTACCGGCTGTTTAAGCAGTGGACCGGTCTGACGCCCTCCGATTATATTCGGAGGCTGAGACTTTCCACTTCCGCCTTGAAGCTGCGGGACGGGCAGTGCCGCATCGCCGATGTGGCTTACGAGTACGGGTTCGGCAGCGTGGACGGATATCAGCGGGCGTTTTTGCGGGAATTCGGCTGCAATCCGCGGGAGTACGCGGCTAATCCGGTTCCCTTGTACCTGTTCACCCCCTATGGAGTCAAGTACAGGGAAATCAGAAAGGAGCCGAGGATGGCGGAGAAAGTTAGAACTGTTTTTATTCAGGTGATTGAGAAGCCGGCCCGCAAAGCGGTGATCCGGCGCGGAGTCCGGGCGGAGGATTATTTTGCCTACTGTGAGGAGGTGGGCTGCGACGTCTGGGGGCTGCTTACCAGCATGAGGTCGCTCTGCGGGGAGCCGGTATGCCTGTGGCTGCCGGAGAAGCTGCGAAAGCCCGGGACGTCGGTGTACGTGCAGGGGGTGGAGACCCCGGAGGATTACAGCGGTCCGGTGCCTGAGGGATTTGACGTAATCGATCTGCCGGCAGCGAAATATCTGATGTTTCAGGGGGAGCCCTTTGAGGAGGAGGATTACTGTCAGGCCATCGAGGCGGTCCAGACCGCGGCAAAGGAGTATGATCCGTCGGTGATCGGATACCGGTGGGATCGGGAGAATCCGCGGATTCAGCTGGAACCGGTGGGAACCAGGGGATATATTGAGTTGTACGCCATTACGGAGGCGTAGCAGGAATACGAGGCGTGGACAGCCGGTTGTGGGCTGTCCGCGCCTTGTTGGATGGTATGGGGCGTTGGCGGTGGAAACGGCCTCTTGCCCTCCGGCGGAGTTTATGTTAAGATAGGCATACACCGGCGCGTCTGTGCCGGTGACGGATCAATTCTTAGATCAATTCACAGGTTTCTGAAATTCTGGCATATCGCCGGTAATTCAAGACAGAGAAAAGGCAGTTGGATGTTACTGTTCAGAGGTAATAGCCCGCGAGGTGTTTTTTGTGAGTGGAGCGCAGCAAAAGTCACAGAAAACCCGAGGATAGCGGCGCGAAACGGTATTTTTGCCGTTTCTGTGCATCGCGAAGCGTGTTACTGGGAACGGAGTGTACAGTAACAGTTGGATATGGGGGTCAGCGCTTATGGGCGGTGGAAATCTTGCATTTTCCGGAGATATTCCTTATAATACGGTTAAGAGTAGTCTCCCTGTTTCCGACTGCGGAAGGAGGAAAATGGGGGAAATCGATCTGGTTTTAAACCGCTATTTTGAGGACGGGGAGCGGTATGCGGATCTGATCAACGGGTATGCGTTTAACGGGGATCAGGTGGTGAGAAAAGAGGATGTGCAGGAGCTGGATCCCCGGGAGACCGGGGTGACGGGGAGGCTTGGCAGGCGTCCGGGAGTTCAGAAGTACCGGGACAGCATCCGCAGGGTAGTGCTGGGCGCCAGGTTTGTGCTGATCGGGCTGGAACATCAGGATCAGGTCCACTATGCCATGCCGGTGCGGGTTATGCTGCAGGACGCGGCGGAGTATGACCGCCAGCTGCGCAGAATCCGAAGGGTAAACCGCCGCGTGGGGGGACTTACGGGCGCGGAGTTCCTGGGAGGATTTACGCGCAGGGACCGCGTTTGCCCGGTGATTACGCTGGTCTTATACTATGGGAAAACGCCCTGGGACGGGGCGATGGATTTGCACGGTCTGATGGACTGCGCAGGTTACCCTGAGCCCATGCTCCGCCTGGTAAACAACTACCGCCTTCATGTATTGGAAGTGCGCCGTTTTGCAAATATCCGGCGTTTCCGCACGGACCTGTACCAGGTATTCGGATTTATCCAGCGTTCCGGGGACAAGGAGGCGGAGCGGCGGTTTACGGAGGAAAACCGCGTATATTTTGAAGGAATGGATGAGGAAGCGTTTGACGTGATAACAGCCATCACCGGTTCACGGGAATTGGAGCAGGTGAAGGAGCAGTATCGTGAGGAAGGAGGACGGATCAATATGTGCGAGGCGATTCGTGGGATGATTGAGGATGGGAGAATTGAGGGGCGTTTGGAAGGAAAGATTGAAGGGAAATATGAAGGAGCGCTGGAAAAGACCCGGACGGTAGCGCGCAATATGTATCTGCGCGGGATGTCTGCGGAGGATGCGGCGGCAATCTGCGAGATGGATACTGCGCAGATTGAGGTCTGGTACAGGGAGTGGGGGAATCGGTAGACTGCTGCGGGATACTTTTAAAACAATTTGTCCGCAATCCTGAAATTTAATGTTGACAGCCTTATGTAAATCGATTAATATAGGTTGAGTAACAAAACATACAACCGAATAAAGTTCGTAATATCCCTTATTCAGAGTGGTGGAGGTACAAAGGACCTGTGAAGCCACGGCAACCCCGGATGAGCGCCAAGTGCGCGAGAGAGCCGGAAGGTGCCAACCTGAGCGAGGAGCGGCTGAGAACAACCGGCGCGCTTGATCGAGCAATAAGAGGATTTGAAATCACCATTCAAGTCCGCTTTGCTTATTAGCGGACTTTCTTTTATGTGTGCAAAGCGTTACAGGACAACACTATTTTGTAAAGGAGAGAAACTTTCATGGAAAAACGTTTATTTACCTCTGAATCCGTAACCGAAGGCCATCCGGATAAAATGTGCGATGCCATTTCCGATGCCATTCTGGATGCTCTCTTAGAGCAGGATCCCATGAGCCGCGTGGCCTGCGAGACCGCCACCACCACCGGACTGGTTCTGGTGATGGGCGAAATCACCACCAGCGCCTATGTGGATATTCAGAAGATTGTCCGCGAGACGGTGCGGGAGATCGGCTATGACCGCGCGAAATACGGTTTTGACTGCGATACCTGCGGCGTAATCACCGCCATCGACGAGCAGTCCAAGGATATCGCTCTGGGCGTGGACAAGGCTCTGGAGGCCAAGGAGGCCGCTGAGTCCCACATGAGCGAGGAAGAGCTCAATTCCATCGGCGCGGGCGATCAGGGTATGATGTTCGGCTTTGCCACCAATGAGACGGAGGAGTACATGCCCTACTCCATTTCCATGGCTCACAGGCTGGCCAGACGCCTGACCGAGGTCCGCAAGAACGGCACCTTGAATTACCTCCGCCCCGACGGAAAGACTCAGGTTACCGTGGAGTACGACGAGAACGACAAACCGGTCCGCCTGGACGCAGTCGTGCTTTCCACCCAGCACGATGAGAATGTGTCCCAGGAGCAGATTCACGCGGATATCAAAAAGTATGTGTTCGATGAGATTATCCCCGCCCACATGGTGGACGAGAATACCAAGTTCTTTATCAACCCAACCGGCCGTTTTGTGATCGGAGGTCCCCAGGGTGACAGCGGTCTGACCGGCCGCAAGATCATCGTGGACAGCTACGGCGGCTACGCCCGCCACGGCGGCGGCGCGTTCTCCGGCAAGGACTGCACCAAGGTGGACCGCTCCGCGGCCTACGCCGCCCGCTATGTGGCCAAGAACATTGTGGCGGCGGGACTGGCTGACAAATGCGAGATCCAGCTGTCCTACGCCATCGGCGTGGCCCATCCCACCTCCATCATGGTGGAGACCTTTGGCACCGGAAAGCTCAGCGACGACGCTCTGGTGCAGATTATCCGCTCCAAGTTCGACCTGCGCCCGGCTGGAATCATCAAGATGCTGGACCTGCGCAGACCCATCTACAAGCAGACTGCCGCTTACGGCCACTTTGGCCGCAACGACCTGGATCTGCCCTGGGAGAGACTGGATAAGGTGGAGCTGTTGAAGGCGTATCTGTAAAAAGTATAAGTGGAAACAGCGGGCAGACGAAATAGCTCGAAAATGAAAAACGGCCTCCCGCCGGTGATATAAAATATCACGGTGGAGGCTGTTTTCTATTGAACCGGAATCACAAATGGATATTTAGTGCCTGTTTAAAACGCAGGATACGCTTTTCAAATGCTGCATTCAAGTGTCTGATAAGCAGTTACATACAGTACCAGCTTCTATTCCTCGGTTGCCATACAAACCCCGCTTTCTTATAATGAATGTGTACTGCCATTATCTCATAAAAACAAGCATTTTTCCACCAGCGGAAAGGCCGATGGCGAATGTACCCAATTCAGCCCGCAAAAAAATTAAAAATTCTATAATTTTTGTATTGACATTTTTTTAACAATACTTTATAATGCAAACAGTGAGATTGTTAATTAATTATCAATTAGCAATATATGAATTAAACCGAGCACAAACACAAGGAAAATGGAGGAAAAGGAAATGGCAAAGATGAAAGAACTGGTTGTTCCCGAAATCATTGACAGCGTAGACGGACTTGTTGCGAAGATGAACGCAATGCGCGAGGCGCAGAAGATTTTCGCGACCTACACTCAGGAGCAGGTCGATAAAATTTTCTTTGCGGCGGCCAGCGCGGCTGACAAGATGCGCCTTCCCCTGGCGAAGATGGCGGTTGAGGAGACCGGCATGGGCGTGGTAGAGGACAAGGTGATCAAAAACAACTATGCGGCCGAGTACATTTACAATGCATATAAAGACACCAAGACGGTTGGCGTGATCGAGGAGGATAAGGCCTACGGGATCAAGAAGATCGCAGAGCCCATCGGCCTGATCGCAGCGGTTATCCCCACCACCAACCCCACCAGCACCGCGATCTTCAAGTCCTTAATCTGCTTGAAGACCCGCAACGCCATCATCATTTCCCCACATCCCCGTGCGAAGAACTGCACCATCGAGGCTGCGAGAATCGTTCTGGAAGCGGCGGTTAAGGCCGGTGCTCCGGCGGGAATCATCGGCTGGATCGACGTTCCGTCCCTGGAGCTGACCAACGAGGTTATGAGAAATTCCGACCTGATCCTGGCCACCGGCGGCCCCGGCATGGTGAAGGCGGCTTACTCCTCCGGCAAACCTGCCCTGGGCGTTGGCGCCGGAAATACCCCGGTTATCATCGACGACACCGCGGATATCAAGATGGCGGTCAGCTCCATCATCCACTCTAAGACCTTTGACAACGGCATGATCTGCGCTTCCGAGCAGTCCGTGACCGTGATGGAGTCCATTTACAAAGAAGTCAGAAAAGAATTTGAATACAGAGGCTGTTATTTCCTGAAGCAGGGAGAGATCGACAAGGTCCGCAAGACCATCCTGGTGAACGGCGCGCTGAACGCCAAGATCGTTGGACAGTCAGCATACAAGATCGCCAAGCTGGCAGGCGTCGAGGTGCCCGAGGCGACCAAGATCCTCATCGGCGAGGTTGAGTCCGTGGACATCAGCGAGGAGTTCGCTCACGAGAAACTGTCCCCCGTGCTGGCCATGTACAAGGCTAAAACCTTCGAGGAGGCCCTGGCTAAGGCGGAGCGCCTGGTGGCGGACGGCGGCTACGGCCACACCGCTTCCCTGTATGTGAATGTCAATGAAACTGAGAAGATCATGAAGCACGCAGAGCGCATGAAGACCTGCCGTATCGTGATCAACACTCCTTCCTCCCACGGCGGCATCGGCGACCTGTACAACTTCAAGCTGGCTCCGTCCCTGACCCTGGGCTGCGGCTCCTGGGGCGGCAACTCCGTTTCCGAGAACGTCGGCGTGAAGCACTTACTGAATGTGAAGACCGTTGCTGAGAGGAGAGAGAACATGCTGTGGTTCCGTGCACCTGAGAAGGTTTACTTTAAGAAGGGCTGCCTGCCGGTAGCGCTGCAAGAGCTGAAGGACGTGATGGGCAAGAAGAGAGCGTTCATCGTAACCGACTCCTTCCTGTACAAGAACGGTTATACCCATGTGATTACTGACCGTCTCACCGAGATGGGAATTACCTACACCGTATTCTCCGACGTGCAGCCCGACCCGACCCTGGCAAACGCACAGGCCGGCGCAAAGCTGATGAGAGATTTTGAGCCCGACGTGATCCTGGCAATGGGCGGCGGCTCCGCAATGGACGCCGGCAAGATCATGTGGGTGCTGTACGAGCATCCGGAAGTGGACTTCATGGATATGGCAATGCGGTTCATCGATATCCGCAAGCGTGTATACACCTTCCCGAAGATGGGCGAGAAAGCGACCTTCATCGCGGTTCCCACCTCCTCCGGTACAGGTTCCGAGGTAACCCCCTTCGCCGTTATCACCGATCAGGAGACCGGCATCAAGTATCCGCTGGCTGATTATCAGCTGCTGCCCAACATGGCGATTGTGGATACGGACAATATGATGAGCCAGCCCAGAGGTCTGACCAGCGCTTCCGGCGTTGACGTACTGACCCACGCTCTGGAAGCCTACGCTTCCGTGATGGCCACCGACTACACCGACGGCCTGGCACTGAAGGCCATGAAGAACGTATTTGACTACCTGCCCACCGCTTACAATGAGCCGAGCAATGTGGACGCCCGCCAGAAGATGGCCGACGCCTCCTGCATGGCCGGTATGGCGTTTGCCAACGCATTCCTGGGCGTATGCCATTCCATGGCGCACAAGCTGGGCGCGTTCCACCACCTGCCCCACGGCGTTGCAAACGCGCTGATGATCTCCCTGGTTGTGGAGTTCAACGCGGATGAGAACCCGCGCAAGATGGGAACCTTCTCCCAGTACCAGTATCCGCACACCCAGGCCAGATACGCGGAGTGCGCGCGCTTCTGCGGAATCAACGCCAAGGACGACGCCGAGGCTGTGAAGAAGCTGATCGAGAAGATCGAGGAGCTCAAGAAGGCCGTTGGTATCAAGTCCAGCATCAAGGAGTACGGTATCGACGAGCAGGACTTCTTAGACAGACTGGACGACATGGTCGAGCAGGCATTCGACGACCAGTGCACCGGCGCAAACCCGAGATACCCGCTGATGAGCGAGATCAAGGACATGTATTTAAAAGCTTACTACGGTAAATAATTCGATTCCCGTTTGGGAAATACCTTTATCCTTTGTGTTTGGGAGAGGCCGCCTGTTGTGTGACAGGCGGCTTCTTCGCATCTCTGCCCGGCGGCGTGCATTCCGCACCCGGTGGGATTTTTCTGTATTTCGTATTTTCACAACGGCCATATGGTTAAAATGCCTTTTACTGCGTTAAAAAAATATTAGCACTATACAATTAATACAAATAACTGGACTTGTAACCAGAATGATCATATAAAACAAGCATAAAAACGATGATATAGTAAATTTATGGGGACATATTGACGAAACAATCATATAAATTACTAAATAATCATATAAAACACTTTAAATAATCATAAAGCTGTGATAATATGATTTCACAAGAGAACAACAAGATAAATATATGATTGTTATGATCGATTTGCGGTTAAAAAGGAGGAATAAGCAGAATGAGTAAGGTTGAAGAGCTCACAAGAGAAAAATGGGTTTTGGGCGCGTTCCCGGAGTGGGGGACCTGGCTGAACGAGGAGATCGACAACGAGGTGGTTCAGCCAGGCACCTTCGCGATGTGGTGGATCGGCTGCACAGGAATGTGGTTTAAGACGGAGAACGACACCAACATTGCCATTGATCTGTGGTTTGGGAACGGTAAGCGCACCCAGAAGAACAAGGAGATGGCGCCCTTCCACCAGATGCGCAACATGACCGGAGGAAGAAACACCCAGCCCAACCTGCGCGCCGCTCCGATTGTGTACGATCCCTTTGCGGTGACTAAGGTGGACGCGGTTCTCTCCACCCACTATCACAACGATCATATCGATCCGTTCTTTGCGGCCGCTGTGATGCAGAACTGTGCGGATGACGTGCCTTTCATCGGGCCGAAAGAAAGCGTTGAGAAATGGCTGAGCTACGGCGTTCCGGGAGACCGCTGCAGGGTGGTGAAGCCGGGGGATGTGGTGAAGGTGAAGGATTGTGAGATCGTGGTGCTGGATTCCTTTGACCGGACCTGCCTGGTGACCGTGGAGGAGGACGTGCGCGGCGTCTGCCCCACTAATATGGATGAGAAGGCTGTGAACTACCTGATCAAGACCCCTGCTGGAAATGTTTACCACAGCGGAGATTCCCACTACTCCACCTACTACGCCAAACACGGCAAGGACTACGACATCGACATCGCCCTGGGTTCCTACGGCGAGAACCCGGCGGGCTGTCAGGACAAGATGACCTCCGTGGACATTTTGAGAATGGCCGAGGCCCTGCGCTGTAAGGTTGTGATCCCGTTCCACTACGACGTATGGACCAACTTTAAGGCCGATCCCCAGGAGATCATGCTGCTCTATAACTACAAGAAGCACGTGCTGGATTACCAGTTCCATCCGTTCATCTGGGATGTGGGCGGCAAGTATGTGTGGCCTCTGGACCGGGATAAATTGCAGTATCACTACCGCAGAGGTTTTGAGGATTGCTTCACCGAGGAACCCAACGTTCCGTTCCGTTCCATTCTGTAACTGTTTGACTGTAGAGGGGTATTTAAGATGTTAAGAGAGTTCGTTGAGAAGAAACATTATAAATTTGCCACGGGCGCTGAAACCTGGCAGGAAGCCGTCCGAATGAGCTGTGAGAGTCTGGAGGCAGACGGTACGGTTAACGCCCAGTACGCGGAGGAGATTATCCGCTGCGTGGAAAAGTACGGCCCGTACATCATCATTATGCCGGATGTGGCGATGCCCCATTCCCAGGAGGGGTCGGCGAATGTAAACAAGACTGCGATCGGCTTTATGAAGCTGGAAAAGCCGGTAAGCTTTGATCCCGGTGATCCGGAGAAGGACGCCACACTGTTTTTCACCCTGGCGGCCAGCGATTCGGACCAGCATATGGCGAATATGGTAAAGCTGTCCGAGATGCTGATGACGGACGGGGTGGCGGATGCCCTGAAAGCTGCCCGCACACCGGAGGATCTCTTAGCAATACAGGAAAAGTACCTGGATTAACCATTTTGACGCATTCAGAAAACACTTCACGTTTCATCAGCCTTACGGTTGATGACGAGGTTGAATAGGGGGATTTATATGGATATTTTAATGAACATATGGTCATATTTTGCAACAAACATTCTGCAGCAGCCCGCGTTTATGATTGGCCTGATTGTTATCATTGGTTACATACTGCTCAAGAAGCCCTGGTACGATGTGCTGGGCGGCGGTATCAAGGCAATCGTTGGGTATATGATTCTGGCAGTTGGCTCCGGCGGGCTGGTCAGCAACTTCCGCCCCGTTCTGGTGGGACTGAAGGACCGTTTTAATCTGGACGCAATGGTAATCGATCCCTACTTCGGGCAGAACGCGGTTACCGCGGGCGTGGAAGAAGTGTTTGGGCAGAAATTTTCACAGGTTATGATGCTGCTTTTAATCGCATTCATCGTGAACATCCTGCTGGTGCGTTTCAGCAAGTACACCAAGCTGCGCGCCCTGTTTACCACCGGCCATGTGCAGGTGCAGCAGGCGTCCACCGCGTTCTGGCTGATCCTGTTCGCATGTCCCTTCCTGACCAACAATACGGCGATTCTGATCGTTATGGCGCTGATCCTGGGCTGCTACTGGGCCGTTGGTTCCAACCTGACCATCAAACCCACCCAGGAACTGACGGACGGAGCGGGTTTCTGTATCGCACATCAGCAGATGTTCGGCGTGGCGTTCTTCTCATGGGTCGCGGACCGGATGAGCAAGAAGGGCAAAAAGAAATCCAAACGAATTGAAGATATCGAGCTTCCGGGCTTCATGTCCATTTTCAATGAAAACATGGTCTGCACCTCTCTGCTTATGCTGCTGTTCTTCGGCGGGATCCTGATGGTGCTGGGCAAGGATTATCTGATTACCGCCGGATTTATGAAAGAGGGACAGAGCTTCCTGTTCTATATTATTACGGTTTGTCTGAACTTTGCCGTTTATCTGGCGATCCTGCAGCTGGGCGTCCGTACCTTCGTGACCGAGCTGACCCAGTCCTTCCAGGGTATTGCGGATAAGCTGCTTCCCGGTTCCGTTCCCGGCGTGGACTGTGCGGTTACATACGGTTTTGGTTCCCCCAACGCAGTTCCCTTAGGCTTTTTGGCAGGCGCGGTGGGACAGTTCCTGGCCATCGGCGTTCTGATCCTGTTAAAGAGCCCGGTTCTGGTAATCGCCGGATTCGTGCCCGTATTCTTTGACAATGCCACCATCGCCGTGTATGCTAATAACAAGGGCGGCATGAAGGCCGCGCTGGTACTGCCTTTCATCTCCGGCCTGTGCCAGGTGTTTGGCTCCGCGTTTATCGCCTACTGGGTGGGAATGGCAGCCTACGGCGGTTATCTGGGAATGTTCGACTGGGCGATTCTGTGGCCGGCCATGACCGCAATTATGAAGTTCATCCCCTATGTGGGCATCGCCATCGTGGTGATCGGTCTGCTGGCAATTCCGCAGATCCAGTACCGCAAGGATAAAGAGGGGTATTTCCTGATGACTGAGGACTATGAGGCGTACAAGGCGTTAAAAGAGAAACAGAACAATTAATGAAGGGATTCTGAGGAGGTAAGGATCGATATGTTGAATATTATGGTATGTTGTGCAAATGGCGCAGGAACCAGTCTGATGATGAAAATGACTGCTGACAAGGTGGTAAAAGCGCTGAACATTAAGGTTGGAAAAATGCATCACTGCTCTCTCTCCGAGGGCAAGAGCGCTGCGACTCAGTATGATATCGTGTTCTGTCCCCTGAACTTCATCGATATGTTCAAGGACGCTGAGAAAAAGGGAACCAGGGTAATCGGCCTGAAAAATGTTCTGTCCAAGGACGAGATGGAGCAGAAGTTGAAAGAAAGCGGAATGATCTGACTGATACGGTAATGAGCACCCGCCGGCCCGCCAATTTGTTTGAGGCTGGGCCGGCGGGTGATTTAAGAATAACTGGCGAGGTCTTTTACGAACCGGGCGGTTGTGTTATAATGGGTGCAACATGAAAAGTGAGGTACACCTATGAAACGCGAACGGTCATTTGTCGAGAATCGACGTAAAAGCATACTGGAGACAGTTAACAACAATCCGGAAGTGAGAGTCGATCAGCTGGCGGAGCTTTTTAACGTTTCCCCCATCACCATACGCAGGGATCTGCAATTTTTGGAAGACCGGAAAAAGATCGTTCGGTTTTATGGAGGAGCTACGGCGAACAAGTCGGAAGAGCAGGCCCTGGACGAGATCAACATTTACCGGACCCTGATCGCCAAGTACACGGCCACCCTGATCGAGGACAAGGATATTCTGTTTATGAACACCAGCAGCAATGCCCTTCAGGTCCTGGAGTACGTGGAGGCCCAGAATGTGACGGTGATCACCAACAACGGCAAGGCGATTCATGCCAAACGCCAGCCCGGTGTGAATATTATTCTCACCGGAGGGGAAGTGCGCTACCCCAAGGCCTCCATGGTGGGAGACTATGCGGTGCGCAATATCCAGGCCATTCATCCAAAAAAATGTATAATAGGCTGTAAGAGCATATCCTACCGGAACGGAATCGCTTCCTCGCTGTTTAACGAGGCGAATATCAACGCGCTGATGCTGGAACAAACCATCGGCAGCCGTTATATTATCGCGGACCACAGCAAGGTGGGCGCGGTGAGCAATTTCCGCAACTGCGGCGTTGAGTCCATCACGGATCTAATCACCGACGAGCTTGCGCCCGAGGACGAGCTGGAGGCAATCCGGCGCAGGGGCGTAAAGGTCCACGTGGTGAGAAAGAAGGATTTCGATCTGGATTTTGGAATGTAGCCGCGAAAGGCAGTATTCAATCATGAAAATACAAAAAAAGGTAATTTCCAACCTGACAAAATGTTATTCCATCGCGCCGCTGTTCTACCAGGGCAGGGAACATTTCCTGGTGGCTGCGGAGAAGGTGGACCGCTGTCTCTTATTTGACGCCGACGGAACCGTGGAGGACACGGTGTGGAGCGAGCCGGGCGGCGTCATGACCATGGTGCAGGTGCCGGGCAGCGACGGCCAGTTTCTGGCCACCCACAGGTTTTACTCCCCCAACGACTCCAAAGAGGCGAAGATCGTGATCGCCACCCCGAAAGGGAAGGGGGACTGGGAGATCCGCACGCTGGTGGATCTGCCCTTTGTGCACCGCTTTGATATCCTGCAGCGGGGAGGCGTGCGCTACCTGATCGCCTGCGCCCTGAAATCCGGCCACGAGCACAAGGACGACTGGAGCCATCCGGGCAAGGTGTATGCCGCGGTGCTCCCCGAGGATCTGAGCGGGTTTGACCAGGATCACCAGCTGGAGCTTTCGGTGATTCGGGACGGCCTGGTAAAGAACCACGGCTATTACCGGGTGGAGGACGAGGGCGTGCAGACCTCCGTGATTTCCGCGGAGCAGGGCGTGTTCCAGTTTATTCCTCCGGCGCAGCCGGGAGGGGATTGGGAGATCCGAACCCTGCTTGAGACTCCGGCCAGCGATGCGGTGCTGCTGGACCTGGATGAGGACGGGGAGAAGGAGCTGGCTGTGCTGTCGCCCTTCCACGGGGACTGCATCAGCATTTACAAGAAAGAAAACGGAGCGTTTGTTAAGGTATACCAGTATGAGGAGAGCGCGCAGTTCGTGCACTCCATCTACGGCGGCATGCTCTGCGGTATCCCCCAGGTGGTGGTGGGGCACCGGGGAGGCAAGCGGAATCTCATCGCATTTTCCTACGATACAGAAAAGGGACTTTATCGGAGCGAGCTGGTGGATGAGGACTGCGGTTCCGCCAATGTGTACCATTATGTGAAGGATGGAAAGGACGTTATCATATCCGCCAACCGGGAGATCGACGAGGTGGCGATGTATACGCTGGAGCCATGATTAAGACGATTATTTTTGACATTGACAATACAATGTACAGCTTCAAAACCGGGAATCAGGCCGGCATGGCGGCGCTCTGCGCGTACGCAAAGGAACAGTTCGGCATCACAGAAGGGGAGTTTCTGGATAAATTCAAAAAAGGTAAAAAATTGGCCGAGGACCGGGTCGGGACCGACACGGCGGCCATACACAACCGGTTGATCCGTATGCAGGTGATACTGGAGCTCATGGGGAAACCGTTGTTTCCCCATGCTTTGAATCTGTACCATTGTTACTGGGACGCGCTGCTTGCGTCGGCCAAACCGGAGCCGGGGCTTTTGGAGGCCATGGAGGCGCTTAAGGCCGCCGGGCTGACTCTGGGAGTGGGAACGGACATGACCGCCTACATTCAGTACAAAAAGCTGGAACGGCTGGGAGCGGCCCCCTATATTGATTTTATCACGACCAGCGAGGAGGTGGGCGCGGAGAAGCCCAATCCCCGGCTGTTTCTTGAATGCGTCAGGAAAGCGGGCGTTCCGGCAGGCGAATGCCTGTTTATCGGCGACAGCCTCGCAAAGGATGTGCGGGGAGCAATAGGTGCCGGGCTACAGGCGTTTTTATATGCGCCGGGGAGCGCCCGGGAAGGGACCGGCGGAGAAACGGTGCCGGCGGCGGGCGCGTTAGCCCCGGCTCTGGCAGTTGTGGCGGGCGCGGTGTCCCCGGCCCCGGCGGTTGCATTGGCCCCGGCTCTGGCAGTTGTGGCGGGCGCAGTGTCCCCGGCCCCGGCGGTTGCGGCGGGCGCATTGGCCCCGGTCCTGGCGGTTGCGGCGGGCGCGTTAGCCCCGGCCCCGGCAGTTCCGGCCGGTGTGACGGCGCTCACCAGCTTTTATGATCTGCCTAAGCTGGTGCGGGAAATGAACGCCCCAAACCGGTAGACAAGGAGGACGAATATGAAGAAAAGTTATACCCTGGGCCTTTATGAGAAGGCCATGCCGGGGACGCTTTCCTGGCGGGAAAAGCTGGAGGCGGCCCGGGATGCGGGTTTTGATTTTGTGGAGATCAGCATAGACGAGACGGACCAGAAGCTGGCCCGGCTGGATATGAGCGCAGAGGAACGGCTGGAGCTGGTGCGCCTGATGGCGGAGACCGGGGTGCCGATCCGCACCATGTGCCTGTCCGGCCACCGGAAGTACCCCCTGGGCAGTTCCGACCCGGAGACCTGCCGCAGAGGCATGGAGATTATGGAGAAGGCCATCCGCCTGGCGGAGGACCTGGGAATCCGGATCATCCAGCTGGCCGGGTACGACGTGTACTATGATCCGTCCACGCCGGAGACGGTGGAGCGGTTTGGGAAGAACCTGGAAAAGGCCGTGCACATGGCGGCCAAAGCCGGTGTGACCATGGGCTTTGAGACCATGGAGACGGAGTTCATGAACACGGTGGAAAAGGCCATGAATTATGTGAACCGCGTGAACAGCACCTATCTGAACGTCTACCCGGATTTGGGAAATATTACCAACGCGGCCAAGACCTACGGGACTCAGGTGGCCGGCGACCTGCGCACCGGAAAGGGCCATCTGGTCGCCATGCATTTGAAGGAGACGGTGCCGGGCAAATTCCGGGAGATTCCCTTTGGGACCGGCCATGTGGACTTTGAGGAAGGGATCGCGGTGGCCTGGGAGCTGGGCGTTCGGAAATTTGTGACGGAATTCTGGTACACCGGGAATACAGAGTGGAGAGCGGACCTGGCGGACGCCCGCGGCCGGATGGCTGCGATTCTGGACCGCCAGCCGGAATAGGGAGGAATGATCAAAATGCTGGAGCAATTAAAAAAAGAAGTATACGAGGCAAATATGCTGCTTCCCAAATACAATCTGGTGACCTTCACCTGGGGAAATGTCAGCGGCATCGACCGTGAGAGCGGGCTGTTTGTGATCAAACCCAGCGGCGTGGATTACGACAAGCTGAGACCGGAGGACATGGTGGTGGTGGATCTGGACGGAAACCGGGTGGAGGGAGAGATGAACCCCTCCTCGGACACAGCCACCCATGTTGAGCTGTATAAGGCGTTTCCGAACATCGGAGGAATCGTGCACACCCATTCCCCCTGGGCCACAAGCTGGGCGCAGGCCGGACGGGGAATCCCCTGCTACGGGACCACCCACGCGGATTATATGTATGGGGAAATCCCCTGCGTGCGGAATCTGACCAGGGAGGAGATCGAGGAGGCCTACGAGAAGAACACGGGCGTGCTGATTGCAGAGTATTTTAAGGATAAGGATTACGTGGCTATGCCTGCGGTTCTGTGCAAGAACCACGGCCCCTTCACCTGGGGGAAAAATGCCCACGAGGCGGTGCACAACGCCGTTGTGCTGGAAAACGTGGCGATGATGGCCTGCCGCTGCGAGATGGTGAATTCCCAGGTACAGCCCGCGCCCCAGGAGCTGCAGGACAAGCACTATCTGAGAAAGCACGGACCGAACGCGTATTACGGGCAGAAGTAGGAGCTGGCGGGGCCGCGCCAGCGGCCAAATGCGGCGGAATCTGGACAAATCAGAATTAGAATGAAGCAAAAAGCCGGTGTGAGTCTGGCGGTTTGATACCGCCGGGACCTACACCGGTCTTTTTTGATATATACCACAATAATAGTGAAAAACGTCCGGTCTGCAAATCACCGGTCAGATAAACCCGCCCCTCACCAGCGTCCGGCGGATCTGCCGCCCTGCGATTACCGCGGCGATGGTTAATGCCGTGTCCTTGGGGATGAAAGCGGTGAAGGAGTAGGCCATGATCATGCCGAAGGACTTGTCGCCCGCCAGCAGGGCCCATTGAAGCCCCCCTGCGGCCTCCATGACCAGCATGCCGGTTACGGACAGTACGATGGAGAAAAACAGGCTCACGGGCGCGCTGGCGCTTTTTACGGGGATTGAAGCGCCGCAGAGAGCGGCCATCACCGGCCAGGCAAGAATATACCCCCCGGTCAGGCCGGTGATCACCCTCAGCCCGCCCTGGAAATTGGCGAACACCGGAAGCCCAACGGCTCCCAGCAATATGTAAACGATGGTGGAGAACAGGGCCCGCTTCCAACCCAGTACCACGCCGACCAGAGCCACGCCGAAGGCCTGAATGGTGATGGGCACGCCGGTGGGCATGGGCAGAGAAATCTGGGAGAAGGCGGCCAGCAGGGCGGCAAACATGCCGATCAGCACGATGTCGCGGGTGGACATGCGGGATTTGACGGTTTCATTGGTTTTGGCAGCGGTAGTGCTCATATGAGGTTCCTTTCCTTTGGCAGAGTGTGGGCGTGGCGGCATATAAAACCGCGCTGCTGCGCGGGAATTGCTGCCAACACAGATATAAAATATCATGTGCCGCTCCAAATGTCAACCTATAAATTTTGATTGGTTAACAATCTGGTCCGCAATAGAAAACGATCCGGGGAAACACCCGCCGGCACATAGTTCATGGAAAAACAGAAAAAACTGCCCTCCCAAAATGGAGAGCAGTTGCAAAAACCGGTCAGACACGCCGCAAATGGATCTGCCATGACTCATATTCAATCGTTGGCCGCGGAACAGGCAGTCCGGCCGTCATCAGCGCGCCGCCCGGGTATGTGCGGCCGCTGCTTTCGTCCCGATACAAAGCCGCCCGTTCCAGGCCCTTTAATTTCACGTAGCGGTCCGGCGGGTTGCCGTGGCATTCCAGGGCCACCAGATTGACCAGAACCTCGCTTTTGTCCGGGGCTGCAAATTCCCAGGCGGCCACGGCCTTTTGGCAGTCCGGCCGGGACGGTCCGCTCAGCCGGTAGTAGTCGCCGTCGTGGATCAGAGGCCAGAATTTGTGGAAATCCGCGATCTGCTCCCGGACGCAGGCTTGTTCCTCGGCTGTGATTTTGGACAGATCCAGCTCGTAACCGAAGCTTCCGGCCATAGCTGTCACGCCCCGGGTTTTCATGGGGGTGATGCGGCCGGTCTGGTGGTTGGGCACCGCGGAGACATGGGAACCCACGGCGCTCACCGGGTAGCCGAAGGAGGTGCCGTACTGGATGGCCAGGCGGTCCACCGCGTCCGTGTTGTCGCTGCACCAGATCTGGGGCGCGTAGTAAAGCATCCCGGCGTCAAACCGCCCGCCTCCGCCGGAGCAGCCCTCGATCAGCAAATCCGGATAGCGGCGGTTGAGCCGTTCCAGAAATTCATACAACCCCAGCACATACCGGTGCAGAACCGCACCGCAGCCGTACCCGTCCCCTGCGGCGGACCAGACGTCGCAGATGCTCCGGTTCATATCCCATTTCAGATATTCGATGTTGGCGCTGTCTAAAACCCGGCACAGCTGGTCATAGATATGGTTCACAACCTCGGGCCGTGAGAAGTCCAGCACCAGCTGGTGGCGGCTGCGCACCGGCTTGCGGCCGGGAAGCGCAAAGGCCCAGTCCGGGTGGGCCCGGTAGAGATCGCTGTCCTCGGAGACCATTTCCGGTTCCGCCCAGATGCCGAACTTCATGCCAAGGCCGTTGATGTTCTCCACCAGATTGCTTAAGGGGCCGCCCAGCTTCTCCTCGTTGACCAGCCAGTCGCCCAGGCCCTTGGAGTCGTTGTCCCGCTTGCCGAACCAGCCGTCATCCAGCACCAGCATCTCCACACCGAGGCCCGAGGCCCGGCGCGCGATCTCCAGGATTTTGTCTCCGGTGAAATCGAAATACGTGGCTTCCCAGTTGTTGATGAGCACAGGGCGGGGAATGTCCCGGTACTTGCCCCGGCACACATGGCGGCGCAGGGTGCGGTGATAATTGTGGGACAGGGCCGCAAGTCCCGCGCCGGAGTAGGAAAGAATCACCTCCGGGACCGTAAAGCATTCGCCGGGAGCCAGAGGCCAGGAGAACTGCCCGCCGGATAAGCCCATGGTAAGGCGGGTCTGATCGTACTGGTCCCGCTCCGCCGTGCAGGTGAAATTGCCGCTGTATACAAAAGACATACCGTAACAATCCCCGTGATCCTCGTTTGCGCCGCGCTCCGCGGCGATCACAAAAGGATTGTACTGATGGCTGGAGGTTCCCCTGCGGCTGCCGATGACCGTGGCTCCATGGAGAATGGGTGTCCGCTGATAATTGCGCTCCATGGCGTGGCGGCCGTAAAACTGGATCAGGTCGTACGCTCCGCCCACGAAATCCAGGCAGGCGCTCTGTACGGCTTCCAGGAAAATGTCACCGGCTCCGGTGTTTTTAACCACAGCGCTGCGGGTGATCACGTCCAGCTCCGGGAAAACCCCGTACAGCAGCGTGACGGACAGGCCTCCGCAGATATCCTCCAACTCGATCTCCAGGGTCTGCGTGGCGGACGCTGCTGCGTTATCGTACACCGCGGGAAGCCCCGGCAGATGATATTTTCCGGATCGGATGGAGTGGCCTTTGTAGCGCAAATCACAGCCGCAGGAGCCGTCCGGGTGTGTTACGGTCAGGCAGGTGGAGCGGTAGTCCCCCGTGCCCCAAACGGGAAATTCCTGAGGCAGGGCGTCCAGGGAATAGGTGCGGTCCGTACCTGCGTCGTAGGGATTTCCGGAGAAACCGCGGTCGTAAAAGGTCAGGAGATAATCCGCCGGGCCGTTTATGGGCGCGCCGTAGTAGAGATGCAGCAGGCAGCCGTGGCGGTCGGCCTGCATCTGGTAGGTGGAGCCGTTGGTTTCCAGGGAGAAGATTCCCGTTGTCCCGTCAAATTGGATAGCCATATGTGGTAAGTCCTCCGTTGCGATATTGTGGCATGGACAGCCCGGTTTATTTTCCGCCCGTCATGGCGATGCCCTCGATAAACTGTTTCTGGAACATGATGTAAAGCACAACCATGGGGATCATGGCCAGCAGGGAACCGGCCATCAGCACCGGGTAGTTGGTGGTGAACTGGCCCCGCAGGGTGGACAGTCCGGCTGAGAGCGTCATTTTATTCAGGTCCGTGTTGGCGATCAGCGGCCACATCAGATCCGCGTAAGCGAACACGGCGGTGAAAATGGTCAGGGCGGCCATGGAAGCCTTGGTGAGGGGAAGCATGACCTTGGTAAAGGTCTGCCACTGGGTGCAGCCGTCCAGATATGCGGCCTCGCCCAGCTCGTCGGGGATGCCCATGTAGGCCTGCCGCAGGAAGAAGGTACCGAAGGCGCTGACCAGACCGGGGAACACCAGGGCAAACATGGAGTTGGTCAGCCCCATTTTCGCCAGCATCTGGTACTGGGGAATGATGAAAATCTGCGAGGGCAGCATCATCTGCACCAGAACCAGGGAGAACAGCAGGTTTTTACCCTTAAAGTGCAGTTTGGCAAAGGCGAATCCGGCGGCGGAGGAAAATGCCACCGCGCAGATTACGCGAAACAGGATCAACAGGGTGGTGTTGACGTACAGGTGAAGGAAGGGCGGGCTGGTCAGCGCCCGGCGGTAATTGTCGGTCAGCCACTGTTTGGGCAGGATGGTGGGCGGGATCTGCACGCTTTCACCGGCGGATTTGAAGCTGGTCAGCAGCATCCAGGCGAAGGGGAAGATCATCAGCACCGCGCCCAGGCCAAGAGCGGCGTACATCAGGATTTTTCCGGTATTGCGGTTGGCGTTTAACGACTGATTCATGGTATGACCTCCTTAGACTTCGTAGTTAACCCACTTTTTCTGCCCCCAGAACTGCAGGGCGGTGACGATTCCGATCAGCAGCACGGTCCATACCACGATGGCCGAGGCGTAGCCGCGGTTGCCCGCCACAAAGGACTCGCGGTAGAACAGGTACATGAGGGACTGGGCGCTTGTGAGGGCCGGATTTGTCTGATCCACCATCATGTAGATCAGGTCGTAGACCTTCAGGGAGGCCATCAGGCGCATGATCAGCACGACAAAGAGGGTGGGGCTCACCATGGGCAGCGTGATCTGGAAGAACTGCTGAATCTTGGTGGCGCCGTCCAGACTGGCGGCCTCGTAGTAGCTTTTGGAAATGTTCTGGATGCCGGACAGCAACAGAATCGCGTCGTATCCGATGGCGCTCCAGATGGCAACCACCGCGCAGGCCGGGAGCACCAGGGAGGGATTGGTCAGCCAGTTGACCTTGGTTCCGATCATCTGATTGATGATTCCGTACTCGGCGTTGAAAATCCATTTCCAAACCATGGCGATGGCCGCCGGGGCCACCACCATGGGCAGAAAGTAGATGGCCCGGAATGCGGTCTTTCCCTTTATTTTGGCGTTTAGGAGAACCGCGGTGACCAGGGACAGAAAGAGCCCCGCAGGCACGGTCAGAATGCAGAAATAGATGGAGTTCCAGGTGGCTTTCCAGAATTCCCGGCTCTCAAACATACGGACATAGTTCTGGGGGCCGGTGATCTCATAGATCCCAAAGGGATGGGTGGTGGAAAAACTTAAAATCAGTGTCTGGATAAACGGGTACACGTTGAGTACGATGAGCCCGATAATGGTGGGGGCTACCAGAATATAACCCCATTTGGCTTCGTCTGTTAAAGTTCGCTTTTTTCCCATGATCTTCCCCTCCTTCAATATTACGGCGCCTCGGCGGTGTCCACCAGCGTCTGCATCTCGGCCAGCCCCTGATCCAGGGTCAGCTCGCCGCTGTAGATTTTCAGCAGCAGGTCGTTAATCTGTGTTTTCCAGTTGGGGCGGGAGGCGTTGTTCACGCTCTGGACGCCGTATGGAAGCATGTCGATGCATTTTTGTACATCCAGTTTGTATTCGAACTGGTCGAAGGCGCTGATCCAGGTGTCCTCCAGACCGATGTAGGCCGGAATGGCGGCTCCGGAAAGGCCCTGAACCCGCTGTCCCTCCTCGGACCCTGCAAAGCGGAGGAAATCCTTCACTGCCTCCAGGTGTTTCCCATCCGCGCCGGTGGCGTAGCAGAGGCCGTTGGAGATCGTGGCACGCCCGTCCCCATTCAAGGGATCCGGGCATTTGGGCAGCACGGCAACGTCCCATTTTCCCATCAGGTTCATGTTGTTTTTCATCATGGACATCAGGTTCCAGTTACCTTCCAGATACATGGCGCCCTGCTCGGAGATGAAGGCGGTTCCGGGATTGGTCTCGGCGAAGTAGTTTTGGTCCGGGCACCAGTCATGGGATTGCAGGCCGATATAGAATTCCATGCCCTTTTTGGTAGCGGGCTGGTCGAAACCGGCTCTGGTTTTATCCTCATTCAGGATGTAGCCGCCCGCCTGATAGACGAAGTTCCAATAGCCCAGCTGTTCGTCGGCGTAAGCCATGTAGCCGTATTTTCCGGTCTTGTCGTAGATGGTCTGGGAGGCGTTTACCAGATCGTCCCAGGTCCAGGTGTCGTCTGGATAGGAGAGGCCGGCCGCGTCGAATAGTTCCCGGTTGTATACCAGGCAGACCGAGTCTTTGTCCTTGGGGACTCCGTAAATGCGGCCGTCGCTGCCTCTGGCGTTATCCAGGGAAATGTCGGAGAAATGCTTCCGGTAATATTCCGGGTCCTCATAATCGTACAAATCGGTCAGGTCCGCCAGCTTGCCGTAGTCCGCATATTTTAAAATCTGGTTGGTGTGCATCCAGAAAATGTCTGGAAGCTGGTTGGACTCCGCCGCCGCGTCCAGCTTGGTCCAATATTCATCCCAGCTGGTCACCTGCACTTCGATGGAAACCTCCGGGTGCCGGGCCATGTAGGCGTCGGCAATGTCCTGCATGCCGCCCCGCTGGGCGTCGTCCCAGATCTGAAAGGTGAGCCTTAATTTGCCGTTGCTCTCATGATCGGAGGAGCACCCGCAAAGAAGCGCGGCCGCGGCCAGCGCCAGACCGCACACGGCAGCAATCTTTTTGATAAGTTTCAACATGTTTGCCTCCTTTGACTGCGCAGGACATCCCGCGTAAATAGACTTTTTGCTATTTTTCAAATCTCCGTATCAGTTGTTGATTCTATAGTATCACAGGGATATGGGACGGTAAATGGATGGAAAACGGCAATTATATACCAAAATGCTTGATTTCTGCCAAGGGATTGATGTCAGGCGGCATTTGGGTATATAATGAAGACAAGGGGGAACGGACATGATGGATGCGAAGGAAAAAAACTGGCTGTTTTCAATCTTTCCCAACGAGGGATTTGTGGATCTGGGGCTCTACCAGTACGGGTGGGAGCAGTGCGAGCCTCTGCACTCCTACGGTCCTCATGCCCGGAACCATTATCTGTTCCACTATGTGATTTCCGGCACTGGCAGGCTCCAGTCCACGGATTCCCAGGGGGTCACCACGGAGTATCAGATCCGCAGTGGGCAGGGATTTTTAATCTATCCCAAACAGGTCAACACCTATTTTGCGGACCGGGACCACCCATGGGAGTATGTGTGGCTGGAATTTGACGGACTGCGGGCAAAGGAGGCGCTGGAGCTGGCCGGTCTGACCATGGACCAGCCCATCTACCGGTCAGGCGCCAGGGATTTGAGCGCGGAGCTGATGAATGAGATGCTCTACATCGCCAGGCATTCCGACCAGTCGCCGCTGCACCTGATCGGCCATCTTTACCTGTTTATGGATTATCTGACCAGGTCCTCGGCCAGCCGCAGGATGATGCAGAGCGGCAAGATCCGGGATTTTTATATCCGGGAGGCGATCTCCTTTGTGGAACAGAATTTCCAGAACAACATCACCGTGGAGGACATCGCCGGTTTTTGCAATCTGAACCGCAGCTATTTCGGCAAGATTTTCCGGGACGCCATGGGCAAGAGTCCCCAGGAGTTTCTGATCAGCTACCGGATGACCAAGGCGGCGGAGCTTTTGAAGCTGACGGACCTGACCATCGGGGATATCAGCAACGCGGTGGGATATCCCAGCCAGCTGCATTTTTCAAGAGCTTTTAAAAATGTGTACCAGGTCTCCCCGCGGCAATGGCGGACCGAGCACAAACTGTCCAAATGAGAGGAACTGCGGATTTAAGGGCATTGTACCGTAAATTTCACGGTAAATAAACGAAATTAAGCAATTAATTCTGTTTACATATTTATTGACTTTAACAAGTTAACTTGTTATAATTTTTCCTAACGTGTGTGACGGATTGAAGAGTAGGCACGGAAGATACTGCATAACATATTACAAGGAGGGCTAGAGGATGTCTTATGTTGATGAGATTTACGAGAGAGTAGTGGCGCAGAATCCGGGTGAGCCGGAGTTCCACCAGGCCGTTAAGGAGGTTTTGGATTCCTTAAAGCTGGTGATTGACGCAAATGAGGACAAATACCGCAAGGCCGGAGTTCTGGAGCGCTTTGTGGAGCCGGAGCGGGTGATTTCCTTCCGCGTGCCGTGGGTGGACGACAATGGAAACGTGCAGGTGAACAAGGGATACCGCGTTCAGTTCAACAGCGCCATCGGACCCTACAAGGGCGGACTGCGTTTCCATCCCAGCGTCAACCAGGGCATCTTGAAATTCCTCGGTTTTGAGCAGACCCTGAAGAATTCCCTCACCGGCCTTCCCATGGGCGGCGGCAAGGGCGGTTCCAACTTCGATCCCAAGGGTAAATCCGACCGCGAGGTGATGGCGTTCTGCCAGAGCTTTATGACCGAGCTGTACCGTCACATTGGCAAGGACACGGATATCCCGGCCGGCGATATCGGCGTGGGCGGCAGAGAGGTGGGCTACCTGTACGGGCAGTACAAGAGAATCACCGGACTGTATGAGGGCGTGCTGACCGGCAAGGGCCTGACCTTCGGCGGCTCCCTGGCCAGAACCCAGGCGACGGGCTACGGCCTGGTCTACATCTTAAATGAGATGTTAAAGCACAACGGCAAGGAGCTGGCAGGCAAGACCGTGCTGGTTTCCGGTTCCGGAAACGTGGCAATCTACGCCACTGAGAAGGTTCAGCAGCTGGGCGCCAAGGTGGTGGCCATGAGCGACTCCAACGGATACATCTACGATAAGGACGGCATCAAGCTGGATGTGGTGAAGGAGATCAAGGAAGTGAAGAGAGGCCGCATTAAGGAGTATGTGGACGCAGTTCCCACCGCGGTTTACACCGAGGGCAAGGGAATCTGGACCATCCCCTGCGACATCGCCCTTCCCTGCGCAACCCAGAACGAGTTAAACGGCGAGGACGCGAAGACCCTGCTGGCAAACGGCTGCTTCGCCGTGGCCGAGGGCGCAAACATGCCTTCCACCCTGGAAGCCACCGAGCTGTTTGTGGAGAAAAAGATCCTGTTCATGCCCGGCAAGGCGGCCAACGCGGGCGGCGTAGCCACCTCCGGCCTGGAGCAGAGCCAGAACTCCCTGAGAATGTCCTGGAGCTTTGAGGAAGTGGATGAGAAGCTGCACGGCATCATGGTCAACATCTTCGCCAAGGCGGCTGACGCGGCCGAGCGCTACGGCGTGCCGGGCAACTATGTTGCAGGCGCCAACATCGCGGGCTTTGAGAAGGTTGTGGAAGCGATGATGGCACAGGGAATCGTGTAAATTGAACGGAACAATTCAGATCATAGAACCAATCAGGAAACTGCCCGGGGAGCGTTGCTGCTCTGCCGGGCGGTTTCTTTTTTGTCGGGACGATGCTTCGGGTACGGCCTGCGGGCCGCTATTCAAAGAAATTTAAGAAACACAACAGGATTTGTAAGATGATTGTGGGGTAAAAATGCATTAAACTGTAGGTAAGACACTGGGGAACAAAATGGTCCGGCGAAATGTATGACCGGGAAAGAAGGAGGAAATCATGAGAAAATTGCGAAACATATTGCTGCTTGCCGCAACGATTTCCCTGTTTACAGGGTTTAGCGCCTACGCGGAAAACTACTGGTGGGTGAACGCATTGGGGGAGTGGGGTTACAGTGCCAACGACGGCAACCTGCGGGACGGCTGGTACTGGATTGACGGAAACCGGGACGGCTCGGCGGAGTGCTACTATTTTCAGTTATACAGCCTGCTGACCGACACGGTGACGCCCGACGGCTGTCAGGTGAACGGACAGGGCGCGTGGACGGTGGACGGAGTGGTCCAGACCCGCCGGACCGGCGAGACGGCGGGGGCGTATCGTTCCAGCTACGCCTATGATTTCGGCAAGGCGAACCCGGACACACCCAGGGGACGGATTCCGCTGGCGGAAAACGGCCGGGCCTTTGACAAGTCCGTGGGAAGAGCGGAGCAGCGGGGCTGGGTGGAGGACCAGGGCTGGCGTTATATCCGGGATAACGGCACCTATATCATAGGCGAATGGTCCTGGATCAACCACAAATGCTACTGCTTTGACGGGAACGGCGTGATGTACGCCGATACCGTCACACCGGACGGTTATCAGGTGAACGATCAGGGGCAGTGGGTAGTGGACGGGGTGGTGCAGACGGATCTTTAGAGACCGGGCCTCAGTCTACCCCCTGCATCCCCTTCATACCGCGCATCTCCCGCGTCATAAAGACCACCGCCAGCGCCGCGGCCGTCAGATCCGCCACCGGGGCGGAGTACATGACCCCGTCGATGCCGAAAAACATGGGCAGGATGATGATCAGCGGCAGCAGGAACAGTATCTGCCGGGTCAGGGAGATAAAGATTCCCTTTTTCGCCTTGCCGATGGAAGTGAAGAAGTTGGCCGTGATGGGCTGGATTCCGTTCAGGAAGGTGAAAAACAGGAAGATGCGGAAATACTGCTCCGCAAAGTGGTAGTATTCCTCGCTGCCGGACCCGAAGATGCGGATGATCTGGCGGGGGAACAGCTGAAAGCATAGGAAGGAGCAGGTGGAAATGGTGGTGGCAATCACCGCCGCTTTTAAGTAAGACTCCCGCACCCGCTTGTATTTTGCGGCTCCGTAGTTGAAGCTGACAATGGGCTGAAGGCCCTGGGACAGCCCGATCACCAGGGAGAAGAAGATCATATTCACCTTGGTAATGATCCCGGCGCAGGCCAGCGGAATCTCGCTGCCGTAGTTGGACTGGGCTCCGTAGTAGCGCAGGATATTGTTCATCACAATCTGCACGATCATCATCGCCAGCTGGTTAAAGCAGGGCGCCATGCCAAGGGAGAGAATGGCCCGGCAGTGTTCCGGGGAGGGCACAAGGGCCTTAAGGGTCAGCTTGACCGTCTTAAAGCGGCACAGATAGGCGATTACCATGATGCCGGAGATGATCTGGCCGATGATCGTAGCCAGGGCGGCTCCCGCCATCCCCATGTGGAAGGTGAAGATGAACAACGGATCCAGAATCGTGTTCAAAACCGCGCCCGTCAGCGTGCACAGCATGGAAAACCGCGGGCTTCCATCCGCGCGGATCAGGTTGGATCCACCCGTGGTGAGAATCAGGAAGGGAAATCCCAGAGAGGTGATCCCGGTGTAGGTCAGGGAGTAGTCCAACACGTCCGGCGTGGCCCCGAACAGCACCATCATGGGCCGCAGAAACAGCCGTACGGTCAGGCAGAGCAAAACGCCGATGGAGAACAGCAGCATGATGGCGTTTCCGGCGTAGCGCACCGCCTCTTCCCGCTTTCCGCGCCCCATGGACAGGTTGAAATTGGCCGCGCCGCCGATGCCGCACATCAGGGACACCGCGGTGCAGGTGATGGTCAGGGGAAACGCAACGTTGGTGGCCGCGTTTCCCAGGATTCCCACGCTTCTGCCGATATAAAACTGGTCCACAATGTTGTAGAGGGCGCTGACCAGCATGGCGATGATGCTGGGGACCGCAAAGCGCACCAACAGGCGGTTGATTGGCTGGCTGCCGAGCGGATTTTCGCGATTCTGTGAATTATCTGACATAAAACATACCTCGTCTTTCGCATGATCGAACTGCCGGTAACGGCAGTAAAATAACAGATTCCCCTTTCGGACGGCTGTTCCGGCGGGGAATCTGCTGTTTACAATTAATATCAGTATACTACTGCAAAACAATTTCCGTCAAGAACCCGAATCTGAAAATGATCATTGGTTTTCCTTTGAAATATCAGAAAATTTTTGAAACCCAGGTGACATTTTCTGCCAACACCTCTATAATAGAATCACAGACAGACGCCCGGGGCTGGATATTTTCCATCAAAGACCGGAGCGTTTACATTTTAAAAACGGAGGGAACATTATGGCAGAAACTATGATTTCATCATTTGACGGGACGAAGCTGTATCTGAACCGGGAGACAGAGGCCGGAAACCGGGCCATCGCGGTGATTGTCCACGGACTCTGCGAGCATCAGGGGCGCTACGACTACATGGCAAAATGCCTTCATGAGAGCGGAATCGGCACCTACCGCTTTGACCATCGGGGCCACGGCCGTTCCGAGGGCGAGGATACATATTATGGGGATTTCAACGAGATGCTGGACGACGTCAACGTGGTGGTGGATATGGCCATTGCCAATCACCCCGACCTGCCGGTATTTCTCATCGGCCACAGCATGGGCGGCTTTGCGGTTTCCCTGTACGGCGTCAAATACCCGGACAAACGCCTGCGCGGCATCGTAACCAGCGGCGCTCTGACCCACGATTTCGCCAATCTGATCACCGGCGTTCCGGCAGGACAGGATCCCCACGGAAAGCTGCCCAACGAGCTGGGCGGCGGCGTCTGCTCCGTGGCCGAGGTGGTAGACTGGTACGGAAAAGACCCCAACAACCGCAAAACCTTTACATTCGGTCTTTGCTACGCCATCGTGGAAGGCTTAAACTGGTTCTCCCCCAAAAAGCAGGACTTTAAATACCCGGTTCTCATGCTGCACGGGGAAAAGGACGGCCTGGTCAGCGTCCGGGACACCTATGAATTTTTCGCTTCCGCGTCGTCCGCTGACCGGCAGATGAAGATTTACGGCAATCTCTTCCACGAAATCTTCAACGAATACTGCCGGGACGAGGTCATCGGAAATGTAATCGGCTGGATCATCAACCGAATTTGAGAAACAAGACAAAAGGCAGAGCCGGAACATTCCCGGCCCTGCCTTATTTATATGCAATGGGCGGCTGGCGCAGTCTGCGGACGATAACTCAGCTGCAATCATTCGCCGGTGCCATTGCCGGTGTATTGCACCGATCAAAAATCAATTACTTTTTAACAAACTGTTTGTCAAACTCCGCGTTAAAATAATAGAAGTTCTTGGCATCCAGCTGGGATTTGATCTTTTCCAGCGCCTCGCCGAACCGCTGGAAATGCACGACCTCACGCTCCCGCAGGAATTTTAAGGGCTCCAGCACCTCCGGGTTGTCGATCACGCGGATCAGGTTGTCATAAGTGGTTCTGGCCTTCTGCTCCGCGGCCAGGTCCTCGTGCAGGTCCGTGATGGCGTCGCCCTTGGACTGGAACTCACAGGCGTTAAAGGGAACGCCTGCCGCGGCCGTGGGCCAGAGGGCGGTGGTGTGGTCGATATAATAGGCGTCGAAACCAGCGGTTTTAACCTGCTCGGGAGTCAGATTCTTGGTCAGCTGGTAGATAATGGCGCAGATGATTTCCAGATGGGCCAATTCCTCGGTACCGATATCGGTCAAAAGGCCGCCCACTTCCTTGCAGGGCATGGTGTAGCGCTGGCTGAGATAACGCATGGAAGCGGCCAGCTCTCCGTCGGGGCCGCCGAACTGGCTGATAATCAGGGATGCCGTTTTGGGGCAGGTCTTGGTGATGTTCACCGGGCATTGAAGCCGTTTTTCATAAGTCCACATTATACATTTCCTCCTTCCCAGGGAAGCGGTCCGTCGGACCAGGTAAAATGCTTCTGGCCCGGATACTTGGTAAAGGTCTCGGTCTGGTTGTTGGTGTCAGGGCAGATACAGTCCTGGGTCAGCGGTTCGAATTCCTTGGCGTACTCTTTCAGAAGCTGTTTGCGCTTCTCCATGGCCTGGCTGAAGGACTGAAGGGCGTTCTCGTCCAGCGGATGGGTGTCCAGAAACAGGTTTAAGTCATTGACGACAAAGCTCACCTCGTTGATTTCCTTTAACATCTGCTTGCGGTCAGGCATGCTTCTCACCTCCAGTCACATAAAAGGGCTTGTCCAGACAGGGGAAAATCGTTCCCTGTTTGAGGGCTGTAGCCGCGTCATAAGGCGTTTCCCAGGGCTGCATGGGAACAGTGGCGATGGCCAGGGGCAGAATGTCCTGAGCCATTTCTAAATTTTTACAAAAATCCATTTTCAACACTCCTTTCATCATAAATGTCAGCTTGTGCGGATTAAAGCTTCATGTTTAGTATGAGCCTGAGGATGAAAATTACGTTACGAAAAATTTGTAAGCCCAGCCATTAAAAATAGTTGTGAATTACAACTTGCTTAATATAATAAATAGAAATGGCGCTTTTGGTTTATTTAATTAAGTTTTTTATTAATATAATTAACAAACAAAAGATATTTGATACCCCATTTACCTTTTTCGCGATTGGTGTTATGCTCACCGTAGAACAAAATAATTCTGGAAGAAAGGGCCAGATAACAGGAGGAGAAACGAACAATGATGACCAGAGAGGAATCTGATTCAATCGGGACAATGCAGGTCCCGGAAAAAGCGTACTACGGGGTTCAGGCGCTGCGGGCGCGGAACAATTTCCACATCACGGGAAGGCCGCTCCACACGGAGTTTATCCGGAACCTGGTGCGCATCAAAAAAGCGGCGGCTATGACCAATATGGCGGCGCACGTGCTGGATGAGAGCATCGGAGGCGCCATTATCAAGGCCTGCGACGAGATCATTTCCGGGAAGCTGCATCAGGCGTTTATCGTGGACGCCATCCAGGGAGGAGCGGGGACCTCAGCAAATATGAATGCGAATGAAGTGATTGCCAACCGGGCCATTGAAATCCTGGGGGGCAGGAAGGGGGATTACTCCATCGTCCATCCCAACGATCATGTGAACATGGCCCAGTCCACCAACGACGTGATACCCTGCGCGGGCAAGTTGACCATGATGGGGCTGCTGCCGCGGCTGATCGAGGAGCTGGAGCGCCTGCAGAAGGCGTTCAGCGACAAGGCGGTGGAGTTTGACGATGTGGTGAAGATGGGCAGGACCCAGCTGCAGGACGCGGTGCCCATCCGCCTGGGACAATCCTTTGAGGCGTACGCCAATGTGGTGGGACGGGATATCAGTCGTTTAAAGGGGCTTAAAAAGGATCTGAGGGCGTTAAACATCGGCGCAACAGCGGTGGGAACGGCCATCAACGTGAACCCGGTTTACCTGTTCCAGATCATCAAAAATATCAACCTGATCTGCGGCACGGACTGCTATCAGGCGGACGATCTGTTCGACGCAACCCAGAACCTGGACTGCTTTGTGCACGTCTCGGGGGCGCTGAAAACCTGCGCGTCCAGCCTGTCCAAGATCTGCAACGACCTGCGCCTGCTCTCCAGCGGCCCTCACGCCGGACTGGGGGAGATCAACCTGCCGCCCAAGCAGAATGGTTCCTCCATCATGCCGGGCAAGATCAACCCGGTGATTCCCGAGGTGGTCTCCCAGGTGGCGTTCAACGTCATCGGCAACGACGTGACCGTGACCATGGCCGCGGAGGCCGGGCAGCTGGAGTTAAACGCCTTCGAGCCGGTGATCTTCTACAAGATTTTTGAGTCCATCGACACCCTGGGGGGCGCGGTAACCACCCTGATCGACAACTGTGTTCTGGGAATCACCGCCAACCGCGACCGCTGCCGCAGGCTGGTGGAGTCCAGCTCCGCGCTGGCTACGGCCTTATGTCCCAGCCTGGGCTACAAGCTCTCCGCTGAGATCGCGAAAAAGGCCCTGAGCACCGGGATTCCGGTGCGGCAGATCGTGCTGGAGGAGGGGCTGATGACCCAGGAACAGCTGGACCGCTGCCTGAACTTAAAGGACATGACCCAGCCGGGCCATCTGGTGGAGTACCGGAAGATCGGCGCAGGGAAGTCAGAAAAAACCGAATAATATATAAAACAAAAACCAGGCGAGGGGGATACAAGCCTGGTTTTTGTTTCTACAATATGGGGGGATTTATATTAAACTATAAGGGAGGTCAGATGAACGGCGATTCATCTGTATCTCGTTTACGAAGGTTATTATACGCTAAAAATATTGCAAATTCCATTGTTGGAAGCAATTTAAATATTGCAAATCGCCCAAGACGTGGTACAATGGGCACAGGATCAATTATGAGAGGAAGAATGTGGAAATGTACCAGGAAACCAGCCTGAAAACGGACCGGATGATCTACGCCAACACCCGCAGCGACGAGGCGGACATGGACTACCGGATGCACTGTCACAACAGCTACGAAATCTACTACATCATCACCGGCAACGTGGAGTATCTGCTGGAGGGCCGGGACTGCCGTCCCAGGCCCGGAACCCTGATAATCATTGCACCGGACTGCTTTCACGGGCTGAAGGTGCTGGACGGACAGGTGTACCACCGCATCCGCCTGCACTTTACGAAGGAGGTCCTGGACGAGAGGGAGCGTCTGCTCCTTGAACCCTTCCGGGGCGGCTGGCGGCGTTTTGACGAGCAGTTTGGGCTGGAGTGGTATTTCCGGGCGGTGGAACAGTGCCGGGAATACGGGAAGGAGTTGCAGGATATTGCAATCCGCGCAAGCATCACCGCGCTTTTGTCCCGTATATTTGCAATATCCGAGAAAGAACCGGCGCGGCAGAACCAGGCGCGGAATCAGGCCCAGGACATCATTCGCTATATCAACGATCATCTGGCGGAGCCGCTGACGCTGGAGGGGCTGGCCCGGGACTTTTTTGTCAGCAAGAATCATCTGACCGCCATATTCAAGCGCGCCACCGGAACCACGGTAGCCAGCTATATCCTATATAAACGTATGGCGGCGGCCAGAAAGGAGCTGTCCCAGGGCACGCCGGCAGCCGAGGCCGCGGCCCGGGCGGGATTTGGGGATTATTCCAGCTTTTTCAGGGCTTATAAAAAGATGTTCGGCTATCCGCCTTCGGACAAACGGGCCTTAAAGCTGCCGGATATGGATCAGAGCGGGGCGTTTTAAGGCGGATTGAACGTTGGATAAAAATGGCAGTTTTTTCTTGACAGGATCAGACCTCCGTGCTATTATCAATTAAACCTATAGGCATACTAGGAATTATGGAGGAATTGACATGGGAGAGAAAATCAGGAGAAGCCAGAGAAATTTCCACTTTGAGACCATCCAATTACACGCGGGCCAGGAGCAGCCGGATCCGGCCACCGGGGCCAGGGCTGTGCCGATCTACCAGACCTCGTCCTTTGTGTTTGACAACTGTGCCCACGCGGAGGCCAGGTTTAACCTTTCGGACGCGGGTAATATTTACGGCAGGCTTACCAACCCGACCCAGGACGTGTTTGAGCGGCGGATGGCGGCTCTGGAAGGCGGCGTGGCCGCCCTGGCCACCGCGTCCGGCGCCGCGGCTCTGGCCTACACCTTCGAGAACCTGACCAGGGCCGGCGATCACCTGGTGGCGGCCCGGAATATTTACGGAGGCACCTACAATTTTCTTGCCCATACCCTGGCTGAGTACGGGGTCACCACCACATTTGTGGATCCCTCGGATTTAAAGGCGGTGGAACAGGCCATCCGGGAGAACACCAAGGGGGTGTTTATCGAGACTCTGGGCAATCCCAATTCCGACGTATCCGATATCCGCGCCATCGCCGATATTGCCCATCGCAGCCGCATTCCCCTGGTGATCGACAATACCTTTGGAACGCCTTACCTGATCCGCCCCATTGAGCACGGCGCGGATATTGTGGTGCACTCGGCCACCAAGTTCATCGGAGGACACGGAACCACCCTGGGCGGCGTTATCGTGGACGGCGGGCGCTTCGACTGGGTGGCGTCCGGCAAATTTCCCGGGCTCACCGAACCCAACGCCAGCTACCACGGAATCCGCTTTGCCCAGGACGTGGGGCCCGCCGCCTTTGTCACCAGAATCCGGGCGATTCTGCTGCGGGATATGGGCGCTGCGCTGGCTCCGATGAGCGCGTTTCTTCTGCTCCAGGGGCTGGAGACCCTGTCCCTGCGCGTGGAACGCCATGTGGAGAACGCCCTGAAGGTGGTGGAGTATCTGTTGGGCCACCCGTCGGTGGAGGCGGTGCATCACCCGGCGGTGAGCGCCGATCCGGTTCAGCAGAGGCTTTACCGGGAGTATTTTCCGAAGGGTGGAGGTTCCATTTTCACCTTTGAGATCAAGGGCGGCGGGAAGGCGGCCAGAGCCTTTATTGACAACCTGGAACTCTTTTCCCTGCTGGCAAACGTGGCGGATGTGAAATCTCTGGTGATCCATCCCGCCTCCACCACCCACTCCCAGCTGAGCGGCGGGGAGCTGGCGGCCCAGGGGATTCGTCCGGGCACCATCCGCCTGTCCGTAGGCACGGAACACATCGAGGACATTCTTCAGGATTTGGAGGAGGCGTTCAGGGCGGCCGGGGCGGAGGTTTAAACCGCGGCCGTGATTCCGGGGGTTCCGCAAAAACATTCAACATAATCAAACGAAAATCCCGTTGCTGGTTAAAGCGATCCTGTGCTATACTGAACATAAGTGACAGTTGTGATTAAATGTGAAGGACTGGGAGTATGGTACACGAGGAAAAAACAGGCTGTTTTAAGTTTGGCGACCGGAAATGGTCGGAGTATGTTTTAGATACCTCGTCCACGGGTCTGTGGAGTATGGTGACGGACCGCGAGATGCGGGAAACCAGAATGTATGTGGACCGGACAATGGCGAAGCTTCTGGGACTGCCGGAGAATTTGACTCCGGAGGATTGTTTTGAATTTTGGTACAAGCGGATCAACAGGGGAAATTATTCCTATGTGAATGAAGCCCTGAGCAAGATGTTTACTACGGAAAAGCTCTGCGAGGTACAGTACACCTGGAATCACCCGGAATGGGGCGATATCCCGGTGCGGTGCGCCGGAAAGGTCCGGGAGATGGAGAACGGCCTGTTCCTCGTCTCTGGATACCACCAGAACATGGCCAGTCTGGACCAGATGAAGCGGTGGTCCTTAAACATGGGCTGGCAGGAGATTTTTGAGTACAATGTGACCAGCCGCACGGCGCTGGTGTACACGGACCGCATGCTGACCTACGGGGGCCAGCGGCAGATTCGCAATTTCCCCCAGAGCTGGGTGGAGGACGGAATCGTGCACCCGGATTTCCAGGACGCGTTTCTTCAGACCTTCGAGGCGGTTAAGAAGGGGGAGGAACAGAGCTTCTGCGAGCTGCGCCTGAAGAATCAGGAGCGGGAGTACAGCTGGTTCCGTATGGAGCTGGAGGTGACCGGAAGCGAGGAGGGAAGCCCGGAGATCATGCTGGGCAGGTTGGACGTCATCTCCAAGCAGAAGGCCATGGAGACCGCCTATATCCGGGAGAGCCGCCTCAACCGGGCGCTTTTGGGCAACGCGTCGGCGTACGCGGAGGCGGACATCACGGCGGGGACCGTGGAGCGGGTGGGCGGAAACTGGATGTTCTATGAGAAAGCTTCCGAGACCAGGAGCTACGAGCAGATGATCCTGGAGGGATCCCGGCGAAGGGTCTACGGCAAGGACCGCAGAAAATACATCGAATATATGGACCGGAAGAGCCTTCTGGCCGCGTTCCGCCGGGGCAGTGAGAAGCTGGAATGCGAGTACCGGCGTCTGACGGACCAGAACCAGGTGTGCTGGGTGCGGCACACCATTTATCTTTACCGGGACCCGATCAACGGGGATGTGATGGCCTTAAACTGCCTGGTGAGCATCGACAAGGAAAAGCGGATGGAGGAGGCCGTTCAGGGGCAGCGGAGCGCGGCCTGGGACAGCACGGACGTGGAGAGCGCCTTTGACCGCTTCCTGTCCCAGGTATCCGATATGGCCTACCTGGTGGACCCTGCCACCCACGAGCTGGTCTGCGGCAACCTGGCGTTTTACCGGAGGCTGGGAAAGACGGGCCGGGAGTGCGCCGGGCACAAGTGCTATGAGCTGCTGTATGACCGCTCCCTGCCCTGCGTGTTCTGCCCCAATCTGAAGAAAAAACAGGTGCGCATGGGCATCTGGGAGAACTACAATTCCTATCTCAACCAGCGTTTCCTCATGAAAAACCGGCTGGTGGAGTGGGAGGGACGCACGCTGCTGCTGGCCTTTGCCATCGATATCTCAGAAATAAAGCAGGAGTTACAGGGCGACCATTTACAGGAAGAGAAGTCCCAGCTGATCGGGGAGGCCAACAGCCGGATCATCAGCTGCCTCTATTCCATGGCGGAGGCCCGGAACGCGCAGGCGGCGCTGGACTGTGCGGCGGACGTGCTCACGGCTCATTACCGGCCGTCCCACCTGCGGTTTGTGCTTCCGCGTGAGAACGGCTTCGGTTACGCCTGTGTGAGCGGATGGGACGGAAGAGGGGAGCTGGGGCGCCCAATGGAACAGCATCTGGAGGAATGGCTGAGCCGTATGCAGCCGTCGGCCTGCAGGGAGGTGGACGGAGCCCAGGAGATTCTTCCGGAGTCCTTTGAGCTTTATCAGGATATGGAGAGCCAGCGGATCGGGGAAATGGCGGTGTTACCCATGGAGACCGTGGACCCGGAGCTGTGCTATCTGGTGATGCTGGACCGGGCGAAGCAGAAGCCCCTGCAGATGGCGGCGACGCTTGCCTATTTTGTGGGCCGGGAGATCCGGCACCGGAAGGACGCCAGACAACTGGAGCACAGCATCTACCACGATTCTCTGACCGGACTGCTCAACCGCAGCAGCTATGACCGCTACCGGAGGGATTACAACCGGGATGACAGTTCCTCCATCGGGGTGATCTGCGCGGACATCAATGATCTGCGGGCGGTAAATGAAGCCCAGGGTACCAAAGCGGGGGATGAACTGATCTGCCGCCTGGCGAACCTGCTGAAACAGCATTTCCCCAGGAACCAGGTGTTCCGCTTAAACAGTAATGAGTTTGACATGATACTGGAGAATCTGACGGAACCGGAGTTTGAGGAGAAGCTTGAACAGATGAAGGCGACGCTTTCCCTCACCGCGGGGCTGTCGGTTTCTCTGGGGAGCGTGTGGGACGACCAGGAGCGGAATCTGGACGACGTGCAGAAGCAGGCGGTGGAGCTTATGCGCCTGGAAAAACAGCGCTACTATGAGAATCAGCCCAGGACCAGGAAGCTGGGGCGGACGGAATCGCTGCGCCAGCTGCTTCAGGCCATTGAGCGGAGGTCCTTCCGGGTGTTTTTGCAGCCCAAGGTATTCCTGAACAGCGGCAGTCTGGCGGGAGCCGAGGCGCTGATCCGCTATTACGACGAGGAAAAGGGGATCATTTCCCCGGCCGCCTTTGTGGGGAATCTGGAGCGGGAGAATCTGATCAGCCACATCGACTTGTTTGTGCTGGAGGAAGTGTGCCGGATGATGGAGCGCTGGAATCAATCGGGACATGCGCTGACCATTTCCTTCAACTTCTCTCGGATCACCCTGCTCTCCAACGACATCGTGCGCAGTGTGGAGTCCATTGTGAAGAAATACCAGGTGGACAGAAGCCGCCTGGAGATCGAGGTGACGGAGAGTATCGGCGAACTGGGCAAGGACACGATCTGCAAGGTGCTGCGCCGTTTTGGGGATCTGGGATACCGGATATCGCTGGACGATTTCGGCACCAAGTACAGCAATCTGGCGGTATTGTCGGATATCCGGTTTGATGTGTTAAAGTTGGATAAAAGCCTGGTGAGCAAGAGCTGCGACGACCGGGTCAGCCGCCAGGTGGTGCGCCATGTGATTTCCATGTGTAATGACCTGCACATCCGCACGGTGGCGGAGGGTGTTGAGGAGGAGGACCAGGAGCGCATCCTGCGGGAGGCCAACTGCGAGATCGGCCAGGGGTACCGGTACGGAAAGCCCATGGCAGAGGATGAGTTTGAACGGTTGTGGATCAGATAAGATATGAGGGGGCGGCTTAGGCCGCCCTTTTTGCGTGCGAAAAATTACACATTGTTAATGTATTATAAGGTGACAATCCGGGATTTTTAAGGAGCTCTCGTGGTTGTACACCTCGTTGAATACATGGATAAAGCATCGCGCGGCTTCGGACAGAGGAACGTATTTGGAGTAGTAGACGCCCCTGCTGCGGGTGAAAATGGGGTTTTCAATGGAGAAATAGGCCATGGGTTTTACCAGGGGGATTCTAAGGGGGGTCCGCACCGGGGTAAAGACCATGCCCATACCCGCGGAGGCCAGCCGCATGGCGGTCTCGTGCTTCTGAGTCTCCATGACGATGTTGGGGTTTAAGTTATATTTGTGAAACATGTCCCGGGCGATGGCTCCCATGCCCTGTTCCGGGATCAATACGATGAAGTCACAGTTTCGCACAAGCTCCGGCTTGATGTAATAGGGGGTCAGCGGGGAGTTATTGGACAGATCCACGCTTCCCGCCAGGGGGTGGTCCGCGGGCATCGCCAGAAGGATCGGCTCGCTGTAGATGAGGTCGTAGGTAAACGCCATGGCGGACATGCTGTAGGCGGAATAGACGATATCCACCGTCCCGGACTCCAGCTCGTCAAACAGCAGCCGGTTGTGCCCCTCCCGGATTTGCACCTCGATCTCCGGGTAACGGAACCGGAACTCCGGGAGCACGTAGGGCAGGGTGTTGCTGCAGAATTCCGTGTTCATTCCCACCGTCACCTTACCGCGGACGTCCGTTGAAATCTGATTTAAATCATATTGCAGGCTGCGCTCGATCTCCAGGATCAGCGCAGCTTTTTCGACGAATTTTTTCCCCGCCGGGGTCAGGGAAATGGGGATGACAGCCCGGTCAAAGAGCTGGGTCCCCAGGTCCTCCTCCAGCCGTTTTAAGTATTTGGTCAGAGCCGGCTGGGTGATACACAGCTCCCTGGCGGCCTTGGAAATACTGTGATGCTTGGCGATGGCAAACACATATTCATATGCGGTAGTCTGCATAAAGACTCCTTTCCTCATGACAAAATGTTATGGGTATTATGCCTGATCTGTCATTAGACAAATAAGTTTTACTCTATTATACTAAAAAAAAGTAATTTTGCAAAAAAATGTCGAAATTTTTACATAAAATTACTATATTTTACTTAAATAAAGTAAATGTATAGGATGTATGACTTTTTGGGGGACTATTAGCAGAAAAAAACTGTTGTACGACAGTTTATTATTAAGAAAAAGAGAGGAAAAGAGCTATGAAAAAGAGAACACAAAAACTCCTGGCTATGTTCCTGGCAGTCGCAATGGCAATTTCCATGACCGCTTGCGGAGGTTCAGGCGCTCCTGCTTCTTCAGGGGGCGGAGCGGGAAATACTGCGGCGGCGGGAGAAAACGGAGCGGCGGCAGGCGAGGAGAAACTCAGCAGCCGCGACACCCTGAATATGGCCAGCAAATCCGAGCCCACATCCCTGGACCCGGCGCAGACGAAGGACCTTGTAACCTGGATGTACATGTACAACGTTTCCGATCCCCTGCTTTACTTCAACTGGGCGACTCAGGAATACGAGCCCGCGATCGCCACGGAGTGGTCTGAGAGCGAGGATGGCAAGGAGTACACCTTCACCATCCGCGAGGGCGTGAAGTTCCACAACGGCGACATCATGACCGTAGACGACGTGGTTTACTCCCTGAACCGGGCCATCGCCTCCTCCTTTACGGCGCAGACCAACGCCTGCATCGACCGTTTTGAGAAGGTTGACGACACCCATATCAAGGCGTATCTGAAATATGCGTACGCTCCGTTCCTGGAGATTATGACCAACCCGTCCTACGCCATTGTCAGCCAGAAGGCTGTGGAAGAGTGCGAGGCCGCGGGACGCGACTTCGGACGTGAGCCTGTGGGCGTTGGCGCTTACAAGCTGACCAAGTGGCAGAGCGGAAACCGTCTGGAGTTCGAGCGCCACGACGATTATTACCGCGGAACCCCGAAGATGAAATATATCAACTGGACCATTATCACCGACTCTTCCGCAGGAGCCATGGCTCTGGAGGCCGGTGAGATCGATTATTACTATGCAGTCAGCAAAGCGGATTTCGCTCACCTGGCGGAACTGCCCAACCTGCACTCTGAGGTTGAAGAGCGCGGATTCGGCCTGTACGACATTACGTTCAATACCACCGACGGCCCCTTCAAGGACATCAACTTAAGAAAAGCGGTGGCTTACGCGATCAACCGCGATGAGATTCTTGCAGGCGGCGCGGAAGGATACGGCGTTGTGAACAACTGCTGGTGCGCCACCGGCGCCACCGGTTACCTGGATGATTTCGAGTGGTATGAGCAGGATCTGGAGAAGGCGAAAGAGTGCCTGGCTGCGGCCGGTTATCCCAACGGCATCGACGTGGTATTTACCCAGGACAGCTCCGATACCTACATGGCGCCCGCAGAGGTTATGCAGGCTCAGCTGGCCAAGGTCGGCATCAACGTGACCTTTGAAAAGCTTCAGCGTTCTGTATGGATCGACACCGTTTCCGGCAACCGTCAGTTTGACGCTTCCCTGCGTATGACCAACCACGTGATCAACGACGCGGAGTACATGCTGCGCCGCAGACTGACCACGGAAATGCTGGGCGGCGGCAACAACTACGCGGGTTATCAGAATCCGGAATTCGACAAGCTGGTGGACCAGTCCGCAATCGAGACCGATCCGGCAAAGAGAAACGATATCTTCCGCCAGTGCTATCAGATGATCAAGGACGACGTGCCAGTGATTCCGCTGTACACCCAGACCTCCCCGATCATTATCAACAAGAATGTAAAGGGCTGGACCTTCCATCCCCTTGAGCGCAACGTGTGGGCCGAAGCTTACCTTGTAGAGGAATAAATAATTACGATAACAGTCGACGGCTAGCCGGGCGCACTCCGAGCGCCCGGCTTTTTTAACAGAGAAACCGTGTTAGCGGCCGTCCACCGGCTGTGGAAAGGATGTTTATGCTCAAATATATAGGAAAAAGACTATTGATGATGATCCCCGTAATCATAGGCGTCGTATTCATCATTTTCGCCATCATGGAGCTCACACCGGGCGATCCGGTTATGATGATCCTGGGCGAGGGCGCTCCCATCGAGGCTCAGGAGGCGCTGCGGGAGGAGATGGGGCTCAACGATCCCTTCTTCATCCGCTTTGGACGGTATGTCATGGACGCCGCCCATGGAGACCTGGGGACCAGTTATACCTCCGGCCTGCCGGTTTTTGACGAGATTGTGGCGCGTATGCCCTACACCTTAAGCCTTGCCACCTTCAGCATCTGCGTGGCGGTGATCGTGGGCCTGCCCATCGGCATATTGTCCGCGATCAAGCAGTATTCCCTCACGGACAACCTGACCCTGGCGGTCTCCCTGACCATCACCTCCATGCCAGCGTTCTTCCTGGCCATGCTGCTGATGATGCTCTTCTGTATCAAACTGGGCTGGCTTCCCATGATGGGCCTGTCGTCGCCAAAGCACTATATTCTGCCGGTAATCGCCTCGGCGTCCTCCACCACGGCGGCGCTGCTGCGTATGACCAGAACCACCATGCTGGAGGTCATCCGTCAGGATTACATCCGCACCGCAAAGGCTAAGGGCGCGGCTCCCAGAACCGTAACCTACGGACACGCCCTGCGCAACGCCCTGCTTCCGGTGGTCACCGTAATCGGCACCAACTTCGGTTTCGCCCTGGGCGGCTCCATCGTGCTGGAGCAGGTGTTCACCATTCCCGGACTGGGCCAGCTGATGATCAACGCCATCCGCCAGAAGGACACGCCCATCGTCATGGGCGCGGTTATGACCACGGCTATTTTCGCCAGCCTGATCAACCTGTTGGTTGATATTGTCTACACATACATCGATCCGAGACTGGCATCCCAGTTTACTTCCGTGAAAAGGAGTGTGAAGAAGGCATGAGTATGGTTACTATGACAGCAGACGGCAGCGTGAAGAGCAAATACAATGCCGCCAGGAAAAAAAGCCAGTGGAAGACAATCTGGCTCCGTTTTAAAAAGAACAAACTGGCCCTTGCCGGGCTGATCGTATTCGCCCTGATGGCCATCACGGTGCTCAGCGCGGACCTCTGGCTGGACTATGAGAGCGGCGTGCTGACCATGGATATCGCTAACGCCTACCAGGGTCCCAGCGCGGCCCATTTCTTCGGAACCGACCAGTACGGGCGGGATTATTTTACACGTGTGATCTACGGCGGCCGCATTTCCATGTTCGTGGGAATCGCCACCGTGGCCGTGTCCCTGACCTTTGGAGGTCTGATCGGCGCCACCGCGGCTTATTACGGCGGGCGGGTGGACAATGTGCTCATGCGTCTCATGGACGTGCTGATGGCCATTCCCAGCACACTGCTGGCCATTACCATCATCTCCGCCCTGGGCAGCAGCATGTTTAATATGATCGTGGCAATGGGTGTTTCCCAGATCGCCAGAATGGCGCGTATCGTGCGGTCGGCGGTTATGAGCGTCAAGGGTCAGGAGTATATCGAGGCCTGCCGGGCCTGCGGCACCAGCGACGCCCGGATCATTATGCGGCACATTCTGCCAAACGCCATGGGTCCCGTGCTGGTTCAGGTTACCCAGACCGTGGCCCGTTCCGTGATCACCGTTGCGTCCTTAAGCTTCGTGGGACTGGGCGTTTCCGAGCCTACGCCGGAGTGGGGCAGCATGCTGTCCTTCGCAAAGACCCAGATGAGGTATTACCCGTATCTGTCCCTGTTCCCCGGGTTTGCCGTGGTAATGTCCGTTATGTCCCTTACCCTCGCGGGTGACGGTCTGAGAGACGCCATGGACCCAAGGCTGAGAAACTGATTACAGGGAAGGGAGCAAAGGTATGTCAGAAAAATTGCTGGAAATCAAGAACTTGCATGTTATGTATAAAACCGATGAGGACGACGTGTACGCCTTAAACGGGATCAACCTGGAGCTGGACAAGGGCGAGACCCTGGGACTGGTGGGGGAGACCGGAGCGGGAAAGACCACCATCGCCCTCAGTATCCTGAAATTACTTCCGGAGCGCACCGGCTTCATCACGAAGGGCGAGATTCTGTTCGAGGGCCAGGACGTGGTCAACATGAAGGAAGAGAAGATGCGCATGCTGCGCGGAAATGATATATCCATGATTTTCGCCGACCCCATGAGCGCCTTGAACCCCCTGCACACGGTGGGGAGCCAGATCGCCGAGGTGATCCTGCTCCACAATACGGGCATGAGCCACGCCGATGTGGAGAAAAAGGTGGACGAGATGATGGAGCTGGTGGGAATCCCGGCGGAGCGCAAGGTGGAATACCCCCATCAGTTCTCCGGCGGAATGCGCCAGAGAATCGTGATCGCCATGGCGCTGTCCTGTACGCCCAGGCTGCTCTTGGCGGACGAGCCCACCACGGCTTTGGACGTGACCATCCAGGCGCAGGTGCTGAAGATGATGGAGGACTTGAAGGAGCGTTTGAACACCTCCATGATCATGATTACCCACGATCTGGGCGTTGTGGCGCAGATTTGCAACCGGGTAGCCATCATCTACGCGGGCGAGATCGTGGAGTACGGGAAGATTGAGGATATTTATGAGGGGGAGAAGCATCACCCCTACACCGTGGGGCTGTTCGGGTCCATACCGGATATCACCAGTAATGCGGCCAGGCTGACGCCCATCGACGGGTTGATGCCGGACCCCACGAAACCCATTCCCGGGTGCCGGTTCGCGGACCGCTGCCCGCACTGCATGGAGATCTGCAACACGAAAGCGCCGGGGATGGCTGATTTTGACGGCCATCAGATTAAGTGTTTCCTCTATTTGCAGGACGATAAAAACGGCGGGGAGGGAAAATAAATGGATACGCCATTAATTCAGACAAAAGATTTAGTGAAATATTTTAACACCAAACGGGGAAATCTTCACGCGGTTGACCATGTGAACATTTCCATCATGAAGGGCGAGACCCTGGGCGTGGTGGGCGAGAGCGGCTGCGGCAAGTCCACCCTGGGAAGGACGATTCTGCGCCTGTTGGAGCCCACGTCCGGGGAAATCCTGTACAACGGACAAAATATTGTCGATTATTCAACAAAGCAGATGAAGGAGATGCGCAAGAAGATGCAGATCATCTTCCAGGATCCCTTCACCTCCCTGAATCCCAGAATGTCCGTCAGTGAGATCATCGCGGAGCCCATGATCACCACCAAGACCCTGAAGAACAATACGGAGCGGCTGGACCGGGTTTACCGGCTGATGGAGACGGTGGGACTGGCGGAGCGGTTTATCAACTCCTATCCCCACGAGCTGGACGGCGGCAGGAGACAGCGCATCGGCATCGCCCGCGCCCTGTCCGTGGACCCGGAATTCATCGTCTGCGACGAGCCGGTGTCCGCCCTGGACGTGTCCATTCAGGCCCAGATTCTGAACCTGATGATGGATTTGCAGGATGAGATGGGCCTGACCTACATGTTCGTCACCCACAACTTAAGCGTGATCAAACATATCAGCAACAATATCGCGGTGATGTATCTGGGGCAGTGCGTGGAGCACGCGCCCACCAACGAACTGTTCGCCCATCCGCAGCACCCCTACACCAAGGCCCTTTTGAACGCTATCCCCATCGCGTCCTTAAAGGACCGCAAGAAGCTTGAGATCATCAAGGGCGAGGTGACGTCGCCCATCAATCCCAAGCCCGGATGCCGCTTTGCCGACCGGTGCCCCTATGTGACGGATCGCTGCAGGGAAGACGGCCTGAAGCTCAGAGAGGTCGCGCCCAAGCACTATGTCGCCTGCCGCCTGCATGAGTGAGAATCAAACAGACGAACTGAAAGGAGCACATTGTTGGAATGGAGAAGAGAGAGCCATATCCGCTGATTGAAATTACCGCCGAGACGCCCTTTGAGCGTGGGGTGCAGTACGGCAGCCAGGCCGTGGACCGCATCGGCATTTGCATCGAATACTACAAAGAGTCGTTCAGGAAACAGGGTTTTACCTGGGATGAGGCGAAAGCCTACGCCATGGGTTACGTGCCTGTGATCGAGGAGTCCATGCCGGAGATTCTGGAGGAGGCCAAAGGGCTGGCCTCCGGTTCCAGGCGGGAGCTGGCGGAGATTATGGCGGTCAACTGCCGGTATGAGATCAGCAAGATTTCCAAGCCTGAGGAGTGCACCACCGCGGCTGTGCTGCCGGAGGCGTCCAGGGGTGGAAAGACTTATGCTGTAAAAAATTGGGATTTCTTTGAGAAAACGATCCCCCACATCGTACTGCTGCGCATCAGGACCAAGGAGTATTCCGCCATCGGCTGGACCGAGGCGGGGCAGATGCCCAGGGAGGGGTTCAATTCCTTCGGAGTCGCCATCGTGAACAACGGGATGCAGTCGGTTCACGACCACTACGGGGAGGGGCTTCCTGTGACTTTCCTGCGACGCAGGGTGCTGGCCAGCCGCAGTTTCGAGGAGGCGGCAAAGCTGGTGCGCAGCTACAAGCGCTGCGTTTCCAACAACATCATGCTGGTGGGGTCCAAGGGGCAGGTGCTGGATTTTGAGGTGCAGCCGGAGCGCATGGACCAGGTGTATTCCCAGGGAGGGATCTTAACCCACGCCAACCATTTTGTGGTGGACGCGGAGGCGGATGCGTTCCCTGAGCGGCCCAAGGTGCGGGACGCCAGGCTGATGGAACTGCTTGCTAAACGCCGGGGCGATATCGACGTGCCCTATATCATGGAGTGCATGAAGGATCATGAATACTGGCCCAAGGCTATTTGCAGCCATCCCACCTTTGCGGGGGACAAGCGGACCTACATCCCGGCGGGGATCACGGTGGCTTCCATGATCGTGGATTTTGCGGAAAATACGGCGTATATTTGTTCAGGACCGCCCTGTGAGGGCGAGTATATCCCCTATAAATTATAAGGTTCAGAATTGTAAGGTTCAGAAAGGAGTTTTGGAATGTTACATTATCCTTTTATTAAGGTGTCCGGCGCGACTTATTATGAGATCGGAAAGGACTACGGCCGCCAGGCGAAGGACCTGATCGCCCACGCCGTCAGCGACTACAAGCAGGTATTTGCGGGCAGCTCCGACCGTTCCTGGGAGGAGATTCAGCAGTTCGCATTATCCTTTGTGGACATTACGCGGAGGGTGGCGCCGGAGGTTATGGAGGAAGTGGAGGGCATTGCCGAGGGTTCGGGCTTTTCCCTGGCGGACATTATGGTGGTCAACTGCCGCTATGAAATTACCAAATTCCCCCAGAAACATGAGTGCACCACGGCCGCGGTGCTGCCTGAGGCGGCCAGGGACGGCAAGATGTACCTGGTGAAGAACTGGGATTACCGGGTTGGGATCATGGATCACGTGATGATCATCCACATTACCCAGCCGGACGGTACCCGGATCATGGGCCTCACCGAGGCGGGGCAGGTGATCCGCGGCGGCATGAACAGCCACGGGCTGGGATCGGTCAGCAACAATTTACAGTCCATCTACGACGCCTGGGCGGTGGGACTTCCCACGGTGTTCGCCAGAAGGCAGCTGTTGAAATATAAGACCTTCGACGAGATCAAGGATTTTATCCTGAACTTCCCGCGGGCGGTGTCCTGCAATATCATGATCGCGGGATACAAGGAGAAGAAGGCGGTGGATTTTGAAGTGTATCCCGGCGGCGTGGATATGATCGAGACGGAGAACGGCATCGTGACCCATGCCAACCACTTTGTTGTTCAGCCGGAGATTCACGCGCTGCAGCGCTCCCCCAGAGACGCCCGCCTGCGCGAGCTTCTGATGAAGAAACACGGGGAAATCGACGCGGAATACATCAAATGCTGTATGGCGGACCATGAGAATTATCCTCAGGCGCTCTGCCGCCATCCCGCCGACCCGACACTGCCTCTGGGGATGAGGTCCTGTACGGTTTCCAATGAGATCATGGATTTCGAGGCCGGAGTGATCCATATCTGCGCGGGACAGCCTTGCAGCGGGGAGTATAGTACCTACGTTCTGTAGTGGGACGGGTGCGGTTTAAGGTGAGATAGATGATGATGGGGCTGCAGAGGTTATGGTTCACAAGGGATTTGTATCGTGCGCTGCCGGGAACGGAGCGGATGGTGACCTGTAGAAAATGCGGCCCTGTTCTTTGTGAGGAAAATACGATATGAGAAAAATACCGTGTACTTATATCCGCGGCGGCACCAGCAGGGCGCTGTTTTTTAAGGAGGAAGATTTGCCGGAGGATAAATCCCTTTGGCCGGAGCTGTTTATCAAGGCTCTGGGGGTTCGGAGGACGGCGGCGGGGCTCTCCGCCATGGGCGTGGATTTCCCCACCCACAAGGTGGCGGTGATCTCCCCCCATCAGGGGCCTGAGGCGGACGTGGATTACAATTTTTTCCAGGTGGATTCGGAGAATTATTATGTGGACAACCGGGGGAACTGCGGAAACATGTCCTCGGCCGTTGGGCCCTTTGCCATCGACGAGGGTATGGTGGAGGCCAGGGAGCCGGAGACCGTGGTGCGGATTTATAATACCAATACCCGCAGGATTATCACCAGCCGGGTGCAGGTGAAGGACGGGAAGAGCTGTACCGATGGGGACGCTGTGATCTGCGGAGCGCCCGGGAGCGGCTCGCCGGTGTGGCTGTCCTTTGAGCGGCCCGGGGGCGGGCTGACGGGTAAATTGTTCCCTACGGGGAATAAGATCGATTTGTTCCATATTCCGGGGCACGGGGATTTGCCGGTCACGCTGATCGACTGCGCTAACCCGGTGGTGCTCTTTAAGGCCGCCGACGTGGGGCTGACCGGGACGGAGCTGACAAGCTTGAATACCAGGAAGGATTTTATCGATCTGGTGGGCCGGGTAAGAGGCATGGCAGCCCAGGTGTTCGGGCTGGTGGACCGCTGGGAGGACGCGGCCATAAAATCCACATATATGCCCTTTGTGGGTATTGTTTCCCCGCCTCAGAGCTATGAGGATATGGATGGGAACCGGATCGAGGCGGAGGAGATGGATATCTGCTGCCGCTCGTTTATAACCAGGCTTCACAGGGCGTATCCCATCGCGGCGTCGATGGCGACGGCCGCCGCGGTCCGGATTCCGGGGACGGTGGCGTATGAGGTGGTGCGGAAAGGAAATGCTTTCCGGGCGGACAGCGCTGGTAACGGCGTAGTGCTCGGCCACGCGGGCGGCTGCACGGAGGTGCAGATGGAAGTGGACGGGGATGAAGTTATCCGCGGAACCGTGCTGAGAACGGCAAACACAATTATGCGGGGGACCCTTTGGGTTGATGAGGTTTAGATAGAAATGAAAGGACAGGGCTCGGGAGAATGGATTCCGGGTCCTGTCCTTTGTTTACGCGGCAGATTTCGTTTTGATGCCTGCCTTGGCGGGATACCGCCTACCGCACCACTTCCCCCATTGCCTCGCTGAACGTAGGATGTGGGAATACCACCCGGGCCAGGTCTTCCAGGGTCAGCCCGTTCACGATCGCTGCGGAGAACTGGCTGATCATGTCCGTGGCCCTGGCGCACATCATCTGAGCGCCCAGTATACGGTGGGTGTCGGCCGCGGCCACAACCTTGATGAAGCCCCGCTCCTGGCCGGAGAGGATGGATTTGCCGTTTGCGCCCATGACATACTTGCGGGAAATGACTTCCAGGCCCGCGGCCTTGGCTTCGTCCGCCGTGATGCCCGCGCAGCCGATCTCCGGGTCCGTGTACACGCAGCCGGGGATCACGGATAAGTCGATGGACGGCTCTTTTCCGGCCATGGCCGCAACCGCGTTCCGCCCCTGGGCGGTGGCCGCGTGGGCCAGCTGAATCCCGCCGGTCACGTCCCCGATGGCGTAAATGCCGGGAACGCTGGTCTCAAAGCATCCGTTTACCTGAATCCGTCCGCGGTCCATTGCCATGGACTTCACGGCCTCGGAGGCGTCCGCTGCAAACAGCCCTTCCGTGCAGGCCCGCCGCCCGGTGGCGATGAGCACCAGGTCCCCCTGGGCCTGAGCCGGTTTGTCTTTTTCCGTGTAGGAGCAGATCAGGCCGCCTTCCGGGTCCGCGGCGATCTCCTGCACCATGGCGGCTGCGTGAATGTCCACGCCGCGCTTTTTCATGATCATTTTCAGGTTCTGGGAAATCTCCTTGTCCATGTTGGCGAGGATGCGCTCCAGCGCCTCGACCACCGTGACCCGGCAGCCCAGGGCGCTGAACACGGAGGCGAATTCCATGCCGATGACCCCGCCGCCGATGATGACCAGGCTCTGGGGCAGCTTGTCGCAGTCCAGCAGCTCGTCGCTGGTGACCACGCCCGGCAAATCTGCGCCGGGGATAGGGGGCACCGCGGGGGTGGAACCGGTGGCGATGAGGATGTGTTCTGTCTCCAGCTCGGTTCCGTCGGGCTCGACCCGCACCCGGCCGGAGTCCACGATGGAGGCAGAGCCCTGGACCACGGTAACTTTATTTGCCTTCATCAGGGAGGCGATGCCGCCCCGGAGCTGCTCCACCACCGCGTTCTTGCGGGCCTGAAGCTGGGCCATGTTGCAGCGGAGGTTTTCCGCCTCCAGGCCCATTGAAGAAGCGCCGCTGACCTCCCGGTAAAGCTCCGCGGTGTGCAGCAGGGTTTTGGTGGGGATACAGCCCCGGTTCAGGCAGGTTCCGCCCAGCTCGCGCCGCTCGATCAGAGCGGTTTTCATACCGGATTTGGCGGCCTCGATGGCCGCCTCGTAGCCGCCGGGGCCTGCGCCGATTACAATGAGATCATATCTGTCTGCCATAATTTAATCCCTTTCATGGTTGATTTTTGAGAGGTGGGGCCGCCGCCATCGGCGGCGGAAGCTGAATTAAAAGCTCTCGGAAATCAGGGCTTTGAGGTCGGATAAAACCTGGGAGAGGGGAGCGCCGCCGGGGTCTGTTCCAGCGCCATATTCCCCCGCCATCTGTTCCAGCGCCCCGCACAGCCCCTCACGGCCGCAAGCGCAGCCCTTCAAAGCCTCTGGCAGCCGCCCGATGAACTCCGGGTCCATTGCGTCGGAATACGCTGCGGCGTCCAGCACGACACCGCCCTCCACATGGAGCTGCAGCTGAATATCTCCCCAGCCAAAGCGCCGTGTCAGCTCGTAGTCAAAGGGCATTTTCCGCCCATATTTCCACGCAGCCGACGCGAAACGCTCCGTCAGCCGTTCAATCTCCTCCGCAGGAAGCTCCCCCTCCTCCATATGCCGGGGTCTCATGCCGTAGACCTGTGAGAACGCGTCCACCAAGGCCATTTTCAACTGCTCCAGCGTCAGTCCCGGCAGCAGCTCCCGCAGGTTCACCACCCGGGATTTGACCGAGGAAACGCTTTTGGAAGCCAGCTTTTCCCTGGAAACGTTGAGATACCGGGACATCAGCTCCCGGTCCACGTCCACCAGCAGCGTGCCGTGGTGGCAGCAGTAGTCGCCGCTCTGGAAAAACGCGTTGCCGGAGAATTTGCGCCCGTCCACGGTCACGTCGTTGCGCCCGGTTTTCTCGCTGTGCAGCCCCAGAGATTCCAGGGCGGCGATGATTACCTGGAGCTGGCGGTCCACATTGTAGTCGGCCCGCCTGGCGATAAAGGTAAAATTTAAGTTCCCAAGGTCGTGGAACACGGCCCCGCCGCCGGACAACCGGCGGGCCAGGAAGCCGCCGTCCTCCTCCAGCGCGCTTACATGGCATTCTTTCCAGCAGTTCTGATTTTTCCCGATCACCACGGTGCGGCGGTTCTGCCACAAAAAAAGGATGCATTCCCCTTCCCGCACATGGCTTGTCATATATTCCTCCATGGCCAGGTTCCGGTAGGGCCATGTGTTGTCTGTCTCAATCCAGGTTAAATGTTGAATCATTCTGTTACCGCCTTAATTGTGAAGTGCCCGCCCGCTGTTTAGCACTGCGTGCAGTCAAATTTCTCGGATTTATCTCAGAATACCCCGTGAACCGCAACCGCCGGTTTGCAGTGTGCGCCCCGGCGGTGGTAGATATTCCGTGCGGTTTCCTGCGGATAAAATCCGGCAGGGAACCACTTGGGGTTGTCAATCAGCCCTCGTTCTCCCAGCTGTAGCGCAGCACCGGCTTGCGGGCTGCGGTAACCTCGTCGGGCCGTCCGATGGGGGTGTTGTGGGGAGCGCTGTGGAGAGACTGTGGATTGTCCAGGGCTTCCTGATAAATCTTGTGGAAAACTTCGATGGCCTCGTCCAGGGTCTCCCGGGATTCCGTCTCCGTGGGCTCCACCATCAGGGCCTCGTGGACGATCAGCGGGAAATACATGGTCGGCGGATGGATGCCGTAGTCCAGCAGGGACTTGGCGATATCCATTGCCGTCACGCCCTTCTCGTGTTTCAAATGCTCCAGGCTCATGACGAACTCGTGCATGCAGATTTCGTCGTAGGCCATCTCATAGACGTCGGAGAGCTTCACCCGCATGTAGTTGGCGTTCAGCACGGCGTTCTTAGCCGCCGTCGGTATGCCCTCCCGTCCCAGCGTCAGAATGTAGGAAAGCGCCTTCACTACCACCAGGAAGTTGCCGTAGAACTGTTTCACCTTGCCGATGGAGTGCTCCTCCACGCCGAAAGTCAGATTTCCGGCCTCGTCCTTCACCGGACGGCTCCATTGCCGTCACGCCCTTCTCGTGTTTCAAATGCTCCAGGCTCATGACGAAC
>QFCH01002599.1_pt1 | contig 67422 bp, 65 predicted proteins | sample 5346071 | NCBI WGS metagenome assembly QFCH01 (sample SAMN09062255, study PRJNA434731) | Human gut metagenome, whole genome shotgun sequencing project. | isolation source: stool timepoint B chromium assembly | host: Homo sapiens | collected 2015
CTTGCCCATGTGGACAGCGAGATTGAAAAGCTGGTGGACAGTCTGACGGGCGCAAACAATGTGCTGCTCTCCTATGTGAATGTGAAGATAGCGGAACTGGACGGACGCAAGCAGGAACTTCTGGCGAGGATAGCGGAACTAACGGTGGAAGCCATTAGCCCGGAACAAGTCAGCCAGATTTCCGGCTACCTCGACACTTGGGAGAATGTATCCTTTGACGACAAGCGGCGGGTGGTGGATTTAATGATTACCACCATAGCCGCTACAAGCGACAGCTTGAACATCACATGGAAAATCTGACGGGTGGAACCCCTCCCGTCAGATACCTACCCTGTGTAGTCCCTTGTAAACTGTACTTTGTTCTAATATAAATAAATTCCTCGCTTTATGCGCTTGTGCGGCCTTGTGCTGTGCAAGCGCATTTTGCTTGCCTTACTTCTGGACAAAGTGTCCAGGGGTACGGGGCGGCTCCCCTGGGTGCCGTTCTCCGCCAGCCCTCCATTTTGTTTCCGATCAACCCACCCACCGAAACAAAATGGAGGACAAGTTATGACTACAATCAATCTGAAAGATTTTTATTATTGGTACATAGTGGACGAGCTGGTGGAGGTGCCCGATGAAGTGGCCGAGGCACTTATGGCCAGCCGGAGGGATGAAGCGTCCTATCAGCGGCGGCTTACCCGGAATAAGGCGTTTTATTCCCTGGACTGTGATGACGGGATCGAATATTCCGCGTGCCTGCATGAGCCCAGCCCCCAGGAGCTCCTGGATCGGAAAGAGCTGTTTTTCCGTCTGTGGAATGCCCTCAACTCCCTGCCGGAGATCCAGGGCCGCCGGGTGGACGCTCACTTGATCCTCGGCAAAAGCTACCGTCAGATCGCCCGCGAGGAGGGCGTGGACAAGAGCGCCGTCCGTTGTTCCGTGGAAAGCGGCATCAAACGGATGAAAAAATATTTGAGAGAAAATTTCTAATTACCATCTCCATTTGCTCCTTTTTTGTCCTGGGTATATGAGAGGAAGTTTTTCCCTCTCCGTAAAGGGGACGCGGGGGCCCCAGGCCACAGTGCCGGGCCGCCTCCCTCTTTGCGGGGGAGCGCCGCAGCCGAGGATGCTGTCTTATGACGGGGCAAGAAAATGAGCGCAGTGCTCCCCTATATCTTTATGAAAAAGGGGAACGCTCTATGAACTACGATCCAGAATTGGCGGCCCTGCTCTCCCAGCCGTGGAGCGAGGGGGCCTGCCGGGGCTATGTGATCTCTGCGATGGAGCGGTGCGGCTTCAAGCCCACCGACATTGAACAGGTCATGCTGGAGCTCCACGAGGTTTTTGACTACACTACCCCGGAGGAGGCTGCGGCTTACTACGAGCGGAGCCCCTATTGACTTCTGGACAAAGTGTCCAGAGGTCACACCATCAAGCGGCCAGCGCCCTATGCGGGTGCTGGCCGTTTCCTTTATCCATACCGTTTTAAGAGGGAGGTATTTTATGCAGGCACAGGTCAAATACGAAAGCGAGATCAAAACTGCCGTTCTTGGGGATCGGACGATCACCGTCAAGAATGTTACCCCCATATACTCGCCGCAGGAGCGGGACAAACGAAACCGCGAAATTGAACGGCGGCTGTTTGATGTGTTCGTAAAGTACGCCGGACAGAGGGGGTAGGCCGGAGTCATCCTTGTTGCATGGGGGCATTAGAGGTATAATATAGTTGTAGGTTGGCTCCCATTTATGGAAAGGGAGCTAATTATGGATAACAGAATTGACGCGATTTATGGGCGGCAGTCGATTGACAAAAAGGACAGTATCAGCATTGAAAGTCAGTTTGAATTTTGCCGTTACGAATTGAAAGGCGGTGAGGGCCGGGAGTACAAGGATAAAGGTTACTCCGGCAAGAATATTGAACGCCCGGACTTCCAGCGGCTTTTGCAGGACATCAAGCTGGGGCTCATCAAGCGGGTGATTGTCTACAAGCTGGATCGGATCAGCCGCTCCATTGTGGACTTTGCAAAGCTCATGGAGCTGTTCAAGCAGTACAATGTGGAGTTTGTGTCCTGTACGGAAAAATTTGATACCTCTACCCCGATGGGCAGGGCGATGCTCAATATCTGTATCGTGTTTGCCCAGCTGGAACGGGAAAGCATCCAAATGCGCGTGCAGGACGCTTTTTATTCCCGGTGTACCAAAGGCTACTATATGCGGGGCCGGACGCCATACGGTTTTGATACTGAGCCCATCGTCATGGACGGGATCAAGACAAAGAAGCTGGTGGAAAACGCGGAAATGGATTTTGCCGAGCTGATGTACCAGATGTATGCGGAGCCGAGCAGCTCCTACGGCGATATAACCCGGTACTTTGTCAAAAACTCCATTGATGTCTATGGAAAAGCCCTGCAACGGGCCTTTATCTCAAAACTGCTGAGAAATCCGGTCTATGTCCAGGCCGATATGGACATCTACGAATACTTCAAAGCCCAGGGCGTAAAAATCGAAAGCCCCCCGGAAATGTTCACGGGGGACAATAGCTGCTATCTCTACCAGGGCCGGGAGGGTGAAGAACAAATCCTTGTAATCGCTCCCCACCAGGGGCGCATCCCCTCCAGCCTTTGGCTGACCGTCCAGCGCAAGCTGTCACAAAACACCTCATTCCAGAATGGCCGCAAATGCCACAATACCTGGCTGGCCGGGAAAATCAAGTGCGGACGCTGCGGCTATGCTCTGGTGGGCTTGAGAGCCCAAAACGGCGTTACTTACCTGCGGTGCAAGCAGCGGGCCGATAACGGGAGCTGCGAGGGTGCCGGTACGCTGACGGCGCAAAGCATGGAGTCCTTTGTGTATGGCGAGATGGTGGAGAAAATGCGGAAGTATCACACGCTGAAAGGCGGCAAGGAACCGGGCTATAACCCCAAACTGACCGCCGCCCGTGTTGCCCTGGCAAAGACGGAAAGCGAGATTGAGAAACTTCTGGACACTTTGTCCGGGGCAAACCCGCTGCTCCTGCAATACGCAAACAATAGGATCGAGGAGCTGGACGCAGAACGGCAAAAGCAGTTAAAGCTGGTGGCCGATCTCACCGCTAATTCCGTTTCGGACACGCAAATTGACTGTATCACGAATTACCTCAACGATTGGGAGTCCGTGAGTTTTGACGATAAGCGCAAGGTGGTTGATATTCTCATATCCCACATTGATGCAACCAGTGAGAGCGTTACAATCCACTGGAAAATCTAAAGCCTGTTTCACTTGGCATTATGCCTTTGTAAAAAATAGTTTCGCTATTGCAGCTATATCATCTTTTGAATAGGGTGCAGTTAAATTTATATTTTGCAATATAATGGATAATGCTTTCTGGGGAACCAGCAATTCCCCTGCCACAGCATTGCAAAAAACTTCTTCGACATTAGAAGATGTTTTGCTTATCATCTCATTACAAAGAGAAGATTCGCGTTTCAAAATATGGACTAATTCATGTATTATAGAAAAAGACTTGGCAGGAGGTCTATCACTATCGTTAATTCCTATAATCGGAATACTTGTATCTACGATAGAAATACCTCGTGCTTCTTCTAAGGGAACATCAGTAAAACAGTGGACAAATATGCCTTTTTCCTCGATTTTACTTCTAAGATATAAGTAAAATTGGCGTGAAGATGTACACTTATATTGAATTTCTAAGTCAAGATTAAATTGTTGTCTAAGACTAATCGCCCATGATTCAGGGCTATTAGTCTTGGGAGATTGAACAGAAAAAGAAATGGTTGGTATATTTAGCTCCTGATTAGCTGCAATTAGAAAATCTCGTTCCATAAGTAGATCAACCACGGCAATATTCAATGCACTATCGTCCTCGGTATTACTCCCCCAAAGCGTTCGCATATTTTTAAGGGAAGGAATTCGTTGCAATGGAATATCCTTCGGATTCATATACAATCCAGCGAATGGGATATGTAGACAAGTGGCAATTGTTTTAGCCTGCTTTATTGTCGGGAGTAACGAATCTGCGGAATCCATCCATCTCCTAAGTCGCTCCTCCTTAAATTTACCCCTCTGGCTGAGATATTGACACGATACTTTTTTACTGGTGCAGATATGCACTAATGTATCTTTATTTATGAGAGCATATATCATCCCCATTTCCTCCCTTAATCGACTTTTTTATATTATACATCAGAACTCATGAAATTCACAATGTAAAAGAGCCAAGATTTGGCTCTTTTTTCATACCTCAAAGGAGATGACAACATGGGCCAGACAGTTTCATTCGATTATTTCTACGGCGGACAGTCAGATACTTTCAGTTATTACCGCATCCCCCGGCTGCTGATAACCGGCCAGCAATTCAAGGGACTGTCCACGGATGCCAAGCTGCTGTATGGGCTGATGCTGGACCGGATGGGGCTGTCCGCTCGGAACGGCTGGTATGACGAGCTGGGGCGTGTATATATTTACTACCCGTTGGATGAGGTGCAGGCAGACCTCAACTGTGGCCATGATAAGGCAACCAAACTGCTGTCTGAGCTGGACACTGGCAAAGGCATCGGCCTGATCGAGCGCGTCAAGCAGGGGCAAGGGCGTCCAGCCAAAATCTATGTCAAGCAGTTTACCACCACCGAGATCCCCCAGCCGCCAGCGCCGCCCCCGGAGCCGGAAGAACCGAACCCAAGACTTCCGAAAAGCAGCGGCCAAGACTTCCGAAAAACCGAAGTCTTGACTGCGGAAAGCCAGACTTCAAGACTGCGGAAAACCGGAAGTGCAGACTGCGGAAAATCAGACGGAAGTTATAATAATATAATCTATCCTGAAATTAGCTATCTTGATCCATCTATCCATCCATCCCAAAGTATAGCGATACGACAGATGGATAGACGGGAGTGCTGGGAGGAAGTGAAAGAAAATATAGGCTATGAACAGCTCAAGGTACAGTACGGACGTGAGGACGCAGACGCGATCCTGACGCTGCTCACCGATACGCTGTGCAGCGCCAGCCCCACCATCCGCATCGGTGGAGGGGAACTCCCCATCGAAGCGGTGAAAGACCGTTTCTGGCAGTTAGACCAATCCCACATCGAGTATGTGTTAGACCGCATGAGGGAAACGACAACCAAAATCCGCAACATCCGAGGGTATCTGCTGACCGCGCTGTATAATGCCCCCGCCACGATAGGGCATCATTTTCAGGCAGAGGTGCAGCATGACCTATACGGGCAGTAAGTCCAGCAGGCGCAGGAGGTGAAACCGTAAAACTGCATATTGCCCACCGTTTTGCGTCCCAACTTGGGACGCATTATTGCTATTCGGGAACCAAAAAGGAGGTATTGTATGCCCGAAAACAAAGAAAACTCCAATCAGAAGCCCCTGTTTTCCGCAAGCCCCCAGCCACACAAGACACAAGACGGAAAGGCCACCCCCGCCGCAGACGGCAAGAAACCCGCCGAACCGCCCAAGACACCGGATACCAAGGCCGCCCCCGCCGCAGACAGCAGGAAATCCACCGAGCCGCCCAAGGCACCGGATGACAAGGCTGCCCCTGCCGCAGATGGTAAGAAGCCCACCGAGCCGCCCAAGACACCGGACGGCAAGACTGCGCCCGCCGCAGATGGCAAGAAGCCCACCGAGCCACCCAAGGCACCGGACACCAAGGCCACCCCCGCCGCAGACGGTAAGAAACCTGCCGAGCCGCCCAAGGCGCTGGACGGCAAGACCACCCCTGCCGCTGATGCCAAGAAACCCACCGAGCCGCCCAAAGCGCCGGACGCAAAGCCCGCCCCTGCCGCTGATGCCAAGAAACCCACCGAGCCGCCCAAAGCGCCGGACGCAAAGCCCGCCCCTGCCGCAGACGATAAAGGGGCTGCGGGGCTTGCCCAGCAGCCAAAAGGCAATGCCGCTGCTGCCCCGCACACCTCAAAAATTATGGATTCGCCCAAAGCGTCGCCGGGTACAGCGCCTGATGAAAAGACAGGAGCCGCCAAAGAAACCGCCAGCGGCCCGGATAAGGGCGTAAAAATCACACAGATCTTCGCAGACCGGCTGGAAAGACCGGACGATAAGGCGCTGAAAGACCTGCCTATCCCCAAAGAGGGCGAGGGCTTTTCTATCCGCCTGCACCCGGCTTATTTCTTTGATTTTCTGGATCATCCCTTTACCGTCAACCGCGAGGTGGACGACTACAAGGAGCTGTATGATTCCATCAAGGCCAACGGCATCAACGAGCCAGTCAAAGCCCGTCCCCGCGAGGGCGGTGGTTTGGAGCTGATTTCCGGCCACCGACGCCATGATATCGCACAGCAACTTAATTACCCTGTCCCGGTCATTATCGAACAGGTAGACACCAACGACGCCCAAATTGAGTGTGTGGACGGCAACCTGCACCGTCAGGATATCCCCACATCGGAACTGGCCCGCGCCGCTAAGATGAAGATGGAAGCACTGGCCCGCAAGGCTGGCCGCCGTTCCAAGATGGATCAGCTCACCGGCCCCAGCAAGCGCACAGACCAGATCGTGGCCGAGGATATGGGAATGAGCCGCAACCAGGTCAACCGCCTTGTCCGCATCGATTCCCTTGTGCCGGAGCTGAAAAAGCGCGTGGATGATAAAAAGCTGCCGTTCAATACGGCAGTGGAGCTGTCCTACCTGAAGCCGGAGGAACAGGGCAAGGTGGTGGACTTTATGAAAAAGGAGGAAACCGTCCCCACACTGGCGCAGGCGACCCAGCTTAAAGAAGCCAGCAAAGCCGCGCAGGCAGCGGAAAAAACAGCGGCAAAATCCGCACCGGATAAACCTGCATCGCAAGCACCCAAGACCCCGCCGCAGGCCGCAGAAAAGAAGCCCGCGCCGGTGGATGAAAAGAAAATCGCGTCCATCGTCAAGCCCAAGGCCGAGCCGGAACAGAAATATACCTTTACCAGCACGGAGCTGAAAGAGTATTTCCCCAATGACCGCCTGCCTACCACCAGTGAAGTCAAGCGCAAGGTGTTCGACGCGCTGGACTTGCAGAAACGGGCACAGGAGCGAGAGAAATCCAAGCAGGCGCTCAAAGACAGCTTGAAATCCCCAACCAGATAACGAGTTTTGAAAGCGGCGCCGAAAGGCGCTTTTTTTGTACCCAAATCCAGAAAGGAGGACATTTATCTGAATGTTTTAGTTGTAGAGCCGGACTATACGCCCTACGAAAAAGAGGTGAACGGCCTGCGTGAAATGCAGGCCGTTGTCGGCGGGAGCATCCAAGCCATCTATCCATACAAAGAGCGGGTTGCCATCGTCTGCAACGAGGAAGGCATCCTGAACGACCTGCCATTCAACCGGAGCATTGAGGGCGGCTATGGCGGCGTGTTCGGCACGTTTTTTGTCTGTGGGCTGGGAGAGGAATCATTCTGTTCGCTGACGCCGGAACAGGTCAAGACCTACAAGGAGAAGTTCCGCCATGCCGAAATCCTGATTGGTGCAAGAGGCAACGAGGTTGTCACGCTCAAGGTGGAACCCCGCGAGAAGAATAAGCCGCCCAAGGGGCATGAGCGCCCCACCCCGCCGGAGCGCGAGTAAGGCGGTGGTTTTGTGAACGATTACGAGGAAAAGAAACAGGCGCGGATAGACCGCTATCGGGAACGGGCGGAAAAAGCCCGCGCACGGAGCAGCCAGCTTTCCCATGAATCCGTTTCCATGCTGGAGCATATCCCGCCCGGACAGCCCATTCTGGCAGACCATCATTCAGCACGGGGCCACCGGAAGCTGCTGGAACGGTCAGACCGGAAGATGGAGCAGTCCATCGCCGCATCGGAAAAGGCGGATTATTATGAGCACAAGGCACGGGCGGCGGAGAACAACACCGCCATATCGTCAGATGACCCGGCGGCGCTGGAAAAGCTGCAAGCGAAATTGAGCAAATTACAGGAAAATCAGGCGTTTATGAAAAAGGTCAATGCCTATTACCGCAAGCACCAGACCTGCCGGGGGTGCGAGGGCGTTTCATCGGAACTGGCCGCAAAGCTGGATAACGGCATGGCAGACGCCTATTCGTGGGAAACCGCCCCCTATCCCGCCTTCGCCCTTTCTAACAACAATCAGGAGATCCATCGTATTCAGGAACGCATCAAGCAGTTAGAGCGCAATCGGGACATCGGTTTTCAGGGCTGGGAGTTTGAGGGCGGCCATGTAGAGGCCAACACGGACTTAAACCGCCTGCAAATCTTCTTTGACGATATCCCCCCAGCGGAAACAAGGCAGGAGTTAAAAGGCCGGGGCTTCCGTTGGGCGCGGAGCGAGGGCGCATGGCAGCGCCAGCTCACCCGCGATGCCATCTATGCCGCAAGTCGTATTCCTGCGATCTGCCCCAAGGACGGCACAGACCCCCGGAAACTTCAGCCCAAGGCCAAGAGCAAAGACGCACCGGAACGCTAAAGGAGGAACCAACCATGAGTATTATCAACGCAAGCACCACCAAAATGGAGGAAATCGAAATTGTGGGCATCCCCGCTCTGTATACTCCCTACAAGGTCAGCCGCCAGACCGTCCATTTGGGGATGTACTGCTATGAATTGCAGGCAGGGCCGGAGGACTGGGGCCAGCCTCGCCGCCTGATGGACGAGGCAGGCGAGGGCTTTTTCGGTACCGTGCTCACCCCCGTCCCGGTGGAGGGCGCAGACGGCGAGGGGCTTGCCATCGGGCCGGAGGACTTCAAGGCCGAGCTGGGTATCGGGTACTACACCCCCGCCGAGTTTGAGGACAAGTACCTCTCCCCCGGCTATGACCCCCTGCGGCTGGAACAGATTTATGGAAAAGAAGATTGATCTGCTGGATTTTCTCTCCCGCGTGGTGCTGGAAAACACCCGTGCCTATCAGTCGGATTTTGAACAGGACGTAAAGACTCTGGTGCAGGCCGCGGAGGAATCCAACATGGAAAACCGCGTGTTCTACTGGATGAGCCGCCCCTGCGGGACATGGTGCGTGAGGGAACGGGAGGTATTCCTGCAGGACAGCGAAGCCTATCACATCTGGACGCACTATGAAGCCATGCCGGAGGGCATCCGCGCCTACCGCGTCGTTGTCACCGGGCGGCAGGACGGGCGCATCATCGGGGATGTGTTTCCCCTGCATTACAGGGAGCAGGTACAGCGTGTCATTCGGTCGGCCTTGCCCATCGCCACAGTGGAAGCTGCCTATCCCAACGGCTACATTGCCCGTATGGACTTTGACGAATGGGAGCAATGCCACGGACGGCTTTATGAGCGGTACGGCAGACCGGAGCGCATCCGGTATGCCCCGGAAAATGAAGCCGAGCTTACCAAACAAATCATGCTGGAGCACCGCTTTCAAAAAGGCTGGAAACGCAAGCCCCGCACGAAAACGCCGAACCCGCCCAGCCGGTGAAAGGCTGGAGCGCCCAGCGACGCCTCCGGCGTCGCTGTCCGCGCAAGTACGGCATTTGTGACACAAACGCCACTTGTCAGGGGAAGGCCCCCTGAAACCCCGCCCGTAATGTGTCCCAAGTTGGGACAGATAAAACCTGCAAACCGAAAGGAAGATGCCATGAGAACAAGAAACCGCTGCATCGGCCTGTGGCTGAATGACGCAGAGCGCGAACGCCTGCTGCGCCAATGCGCCGCCACCGGACTCAATGCAAACGCCTATCTCCGCAAGCTGATTGCCGGAGAATCCCCGCGCCCCCGCCCGCCGGACGCCTACGCCGCCCTGCTGCGGGAGTTGTCCGCCATCGGCAACAATGTCAACCAGCTTGCCCATCGGGCCAATGCCCGGGGCGAGGCCACCCGCGCCGAGATCCATGCGGCGGCGGAGCTGGTGCGGCAGGCATACCAGTCCGTACAGGAGGCGGTGTAGGTGGCCTATGACAAGATCATCCCCGTCAAAGCACGTCTGGATCACTGTGTAGCCTATGTGCTCAACCCGGAAAAGACCGGCCTTGCCGATGCGCTGGTCTACATCGAAAACAGCGAAAAGACCGCCTTGCCGGATGGGAGCGCCCAACTTACCACCGCTATCAACTGCCAGCTTGACACAGCCTTGCGGGATATGCTGCGTACCAAGCACCGCTGGGGAAAGGAAAACGGTGTGCAGGGCTACCACCTGATCCACTCCTATGCCCCCGGTGAGGTCACGCCCGCCGAAGCACACAGCATGGGGGTGGAAATGGCGAAGCGCCTGTTGGGAGACAAATACGAGGTGATCGTCGCCACGCATTTAGACCATGACCACCTCCATTGTCACATCCTGTTTAACTCCGTGTGTTTTATGGACGGCAGCAAGTTCCGCAATACCTTTCAGGACTACTACCGGGATATCCGTGGAATCTCCAATGAGGTAAGCCGCGCCCACGGCTTTTCTGTCATAGAGCCAGAGGGGAAGGGCACGGCCTATGCAGAATGGGACGCCAAACAGAATGGCAAAGCCACGGTGCGGGGGCTGATCCGTCAGGATATCGACACCGCCATCGCGGGAGCCTTTACCTACGCTTCCTTTTGGGCGCAGCTTGCCAAGATGGGCTATACCGTCAAGCACGGCGCAAACATCAGGTATGCCGCTGTCCGTCCGCCGGGCGGCACGCGCTTTATCCGCCTTGCCAGCCTTGGGGACGGCTATACCGAGGAGGATATCAAAAAGCGTCTGGCTGGGGTGCGCTCTGGGAAATCCCCAATGCCGGAGCCGCTGCCCCGTCAGCCGCCCCGGCGCTATACTGTCAAAAACAGGCCGATACCCCGCCGCCCACGGCAAAAGCTAACAGGTTTCCGCGCCCTGTATGTCTATTACCTGTACCTGCTGGGCGTCCGCAAGCCAGCCGCCAGACGCGCCCCCGTGCCGTTCAGCGTCCGAAAGGAGGTCACGAAGCTGAACCGCTATGCGGCGCAGTTCCGCTTTTTGCAGGCGAACCGCGTGAACAGCGCAGAGCAGCTTACCATGCTGGGAGACGCCTTGCAGGCGGAGATCGACGCCCTGACCGAGCAGCGGAAAAACCTGTACCGCCAAAAGCGGCGCGGGCTGGACGTGGAGCCGGAGATACAGGCCATCAACCAAATGCTGCGCCCCCTGCGCCAAAAGCTCAAGACCTGCGGCCAGATTGAACAGGCTGTCCCTCATATCCGGTCGCAGGCGCAGCTTTGCAGGGACGCGCAGAGAAAGGAGCAGAACCATCAACACGAAAAAGCCATTGATAAAGCTGATAAAGCAAGACCTCGCCGGTTTTCTCTACTTCATCGGTGAACACCGCCCGGCGCTGGACGCGGACAGCCTTGCGCTGGATATCCGCAAGTTGGAACGCTGCGAAGCCGCGGACTACCTGTTTCTGGTGCGCCGGGAGAAATCCTATCTGTTCCCTGTGGAGGATGTATATGAACCGGAAAGCTATGCTTATCTGTGCTGGACGGCCTATACCCTTTTGCCGGATATGCCGGTGGACGCTTTTTATCTCCATGTATCAGATACCGCCATGGGGCCGTCCGGGAGCGTCGTCCTGTTGGATTATACGGAATCAGCGGCGGACGTGATGCACACGGCAGATTTTACGCCGGAGCAGCGCACCGCCCATCTGCACCGGCGCACTCGACATTGGCAGGGGCGCGCCAAACTATGCACCCTTGCGGGAATGACGGCGGCAATGGGAGGAGGTGAACCAGAATGGACGTAAGCGGCGAAGTAGCAGACCTCATGCTGAAAGAGAGCATCGAGGCCACGGAAAAGACGGTCAGGCTGACGGCAAGCGGCATCAAGAATGTCGCCGCTCTGCTGATCGCGCTGGCAAAGTCAGACCGTCAGATCATCGGCAAAACCAGCGTCAAGAAGCTGACGAAAGACCCTGCCCCCGCCGTGGTACTGCCCCTCAAGTCGGAGGATATCGGCAGGTTTTCCAAGCTGGCCAAACAGTACGGCGTGACCTACATCATCGCCCGCCCTAAAGGGAAAGACGGCGGGGACGTGGACATTATCTCCAATCAAAACTACGCCCCACAGCTCAACGCGCTGTATCAGGCCATGGGCTATCCGCTGCCTGAACAACAAACGCAGGCCAAGGAGGATGCGTCCAAGGAGGACAATGCAAAAAAAGCCGGCCCCCGCGTTCCACAAAAGAAATCCTCGCCAGAGCGCGGGAATGGCTCGAAAGTGCAGACGAGGACACCTGAACCCGCCCAGCCGGAGGGCAAGCCCTCTGTCCGGGGGCGTCTGGCCGCGCTGCAAGCGGCGTCCAAGGGGATGGAGAAATCCGCACCCGTCAAACAGAAAGAGCACACACGCTGAAAAATCACTACTATATTGATAAGGAGGAATTGTTATCGCTAATCTTGCGGATATCATCACACGAAAAAACGACAGCGATGAAAGATGGAAAACGGAACGGCAGGCCGAGCGCGACAACGCCACGGCCATGCAGGACGCGGGCATCGTGGAGATCGCCAGCAGCCCGGAGGCGTATATCCGGTATCTGGAGCTTCAGGGGGACAACCCCTATTACAGCCCCGGGAATATCGCCCTTGCCATGTTCCAGAAATCAGACGTGACCCAGTTCGGCACACGGGAGAAATGGAAAAGCCTTGGGCGCAGCGTCAAGGACAGCGAAGCCGGAAAGGGCTTTCAGATCTTCTCCCGCGGCACATTCGGCAAGGGCTATGTGCTGGCCCCGGCCTATGATATCTCCCAGACCTACGGGCGGGAGGTCAAAAAGGCCGTACTGGAAAACAACAGCCCGGAGATGGAAAAAGCCCTTTCGACCGTACTCAACTACTGCGTCGCGCCGGTCGTCCTTGATGAAAACATGGACTGTGCGGCCTACTATGATGCAGACCGGATGGAGCTTGCCGTCAACCCAGGTTACCCGGACAACGAGGCGTTTGCCGCCATCGCTGCCGAGGTAGCCCATTCCCGGTTCCACGCCAAAGGCGTCAACGTCCATTACAGCCGCGCCGAGTGCGAGCTGGACGCGCAGAGCGTTTCCTGCATCCTGTGCCGCCGGTTCGGCGTGGAGCGCGATATGCCGGATCTGTCCCATCTGGGTGAGCTGTACGGCGGCTGGGCCATGCCGGAGGTACGGCAGGCGCTGGACTGCGTACAGAAGATGAGCAAAAACATGGTCAACTCCATCGAGAAGAATATCGCGCCGCCCGTCCATACACGGGGCGGCTCGGTCAAGCGGCCGGAGCGGTGAGGTGTTATCCCCCTCTGGGGGGATATCCCGCCGCCTGCCCGCCGTCAAGGCCGGACGATTGCTTTCGCAATCGTCCGCGAGCCGCCCCCTTTCGGGGACGGGCCTTGACCGCGGCCATCCGGCAGGATTGCTGTCACCAAGGGGATAACACCCTCACAGGGCGCGCAATGCGCGCCCTGTGTCCATACTGGGAGGCGGGCGCTCTGCCCGTGAGCTGGGCGCTTGCCGTTACCCTGGCCCCCACCCCCTGTTTTATGTCCCAACTTGGGACGTATTTTTTTGCCCTTTTACATTCCAACTTTATCAAAATATGGAGGTAATGCTTATATGACCTTGAAAAAATACGCCCGTTCCGCGCTGGCCGTGGTGCTGTGCATCGGCATGGTGCCTACCGCCTTTGCCGCGCAGGAAAACGGCTACCATGACCCCGCAGACCACTGGCAGGAGGCCAATAACCGCACCAATGAGCTGGACGTCAATGCGGTTGTGACCCATGAAACCTTTCAATGCAAGGAGTGCAAACAGCAGACCTCTTTCCTTGCCTTTCGCACCCCGGAATACACCCGCGACGGCCAGACGGCCATGAGCCGCAACGTCAAGTATTCGGACGGGACGATGGTAGACGGCGAGGGTAAAGGCTCTATTCTGGACGGTGTTCCCGGCGAGGACGCCACCTATACCGGCTACCACTGGACAAAAGCCGTCTGCGAGGTTTGCGGCAATATCAATACCAATATGGCAAAGACCGACTACGGCTACAAGAAGAATGTGTACTGGCTGTATGACTGCGCCAACAATTTCTTTGAGAATTTACCGGATACGGAAGCCATCGAGCAGGTGGACAGCAAGTATCACCGCGTCATCACCACCAGCGGTGAATACTGCGGCTTCTGCTACGGCACGAACAAGGAAACCAATTCCGCCTTGGAGCGGCACAGCATGGAGGGCAGCATCCGACCAGAGCTGGCGCACCAGCGGTTTGTGAAGATGGAAACCTGCAAAGACTGCGGCTATGCCGAAACCGAATACACCGCCGCAAAGGCTGTGGTAGCGGATTATTACGGCGCGGCGGATGGAGCGCCCCATACCGTAACCGTGTCGGACTTGAGCGAGGCGGGCGTGACTACCGCCATCCGCTACGGCCACAGTGCGGACGCCTGCACCCTGACCAGCGCCCCCAATTATACCGAAGCTGGGAATTACACGGTCTATTATGAGATCACCTACACCTATGCGGACACCGACATGGTAGAGAGCGGCGTGGCCTATGTCCACCTGACCGCCACGGCGGGCGGTTCTTGCGGTTGTGGCTGCGGCGATCCTGACTGCGACTGCCAAGACCCGGACTGCGATGGGGATTGCTGCGATCAGGATTGTGAGCATCACTTTGTCTGCCATGATACCGTTGCCCCCACCTGTCTGGCGCTGGGTTATGACCGAATGATGTGTACCGAGTGCGGTAAGATGGTCAAGGCCAACTACAAGGACTCGCTGGGCCATGCCTATCAGAGCGTGGTGGTGCGCGAGGCCACCTGCGAAATGCCGGGCAAGACCATGGATATCTGTGAGCGGTGCGGCAATGTGAAAGAAACCGTCCTGCCTCAGACCGAGCATGAGTACAGCACCAGCGTGATCCCCGCTACCTGTACCGGTCCCGGCTACACGCTGGACGAGTGCGCCGTCTGCGGCGACCGCCACATTACCGATATCACTCCCGCGCTGGCGCATGACTACAAGGCAAAGGTCATCCCTGCGACCTGTGAGGGCGGCGGCAAGACCATCCATGTCTGCGAGGGCTGCGGGAGTTCCTTTATCACAGATTACACCGAGCCGTTAGGTCATAGCTGGGATGAGGGCAAGGAGATCACCGGAGCCACCTGCACCGGCGAGGGCATGACCGAATACACCTGCATCCGCTGCGGCGCGACGCGGCTGGAGGGCGACGAGGCCGCTGGCCATACCCCCGGCGAACCTGCCACTTGCACCGCCCCCCAACTCTGCACTCGCTGTGGCGCGGTCATTGAGAACGCTTTGGGGCATGACTATGAAACCGTTGTGACCGAACCGACCTGCACGGAAATGGGCTATACCACCTTCACCTGTACCCGTTGCGGCGATACCAACAAGGGCGATTACACCGAGGCGGCAGGCCACAAGCCCGGCGACTGGATCGTGGACAAGGAACCCACCACGGACAGCGAGGGCAGCCGGCATAAGGAGTGTACCGTCTGCGGCGAAACGCTGGAAACCGGGGACATCGAGAAAATCTATAATCAGGCCACCACGGACAGCAAGGGCGAGGCTGTTGTGGGCGGCTATCTGGTGACGGTCACTGACACGGACACCAAGAATCCTGTTGCCAACGCAACGGTCACGCTGGGTAAGGATCATACCCTGTCCGTCCGTCTGCCGGGTTCCCGCCTGCTGGACTATGCAGACCAGACCACGATCAAGGTGCAGCTTGTGAAGGACAAGAGCGCCGTCGAGGGAATGTTTATCGCCGTGACCGACAAGCACGACAATTATAGTGAGGGCAGGACTGACAAGGCCGGGCAGCTCACTGTCCCCGGCACCTCCGGCAACACCAATGCGGACGGCGATACCACCGTGGGCTGGGAGGATGAGGACGGCGACCGCTGGACGCTGACCGTCACCGTGGTGGACTACGAAACCGGACGCCCCATTGAGGATGCAGGTGTGTCCATCGGCAAGGGCGGCAATATTACGGTTGTTCTCCCTGACGGTGAGGATATGGACGAGGACAACCGCATTACCGTCACCGTGACCGACAACGAGCGCAGGCCGCAGGAGGGCATGACCGTTATCGTCAAGGGCGACCTTGGGCAGCGGGAAACCGGCGAAACCGATGAGGACGGCAAACTGACCGTTCCCGCTGTCACGGAAACCGAGTACCGTGTAGCCTACATCGTAGGCTACACGGACGGCACCTTTGGGCCGGAGAAGAATATGAGCCGGAGCGAGGCCGCGGCCATCTTCGCCCGTCTGCTGGCGAACAAGCTGGATGAGCGCATCCCCAACGGGAACAAGGTGAAGTTCCGCGACATTACCCCCGGCTGCTGGTACGCGGGCTATGTGCAATACCTTACCGGCTACGGCATTGCCGTGGGACACGGGAACGGCACCTATCAGGGGGAGCGCCCCATCACCCGCGCCGAGTTTACCGCCATGGCTGTGCGCTTCTTTGACGTGTACGGCAGCGGAGCCGAGGATATCATGGAGCAGTATGACGGCTTTGACGATGTAGCGGACGGCCACTGGGCGGCGGAATACATCAAAGACGCCGCCATCCACGGCTGGGTGGAGGGCTACGGCGACGGCACGTTCCGCGCAGACGACCCCATCGACCGGGCCGAGGTGGTCACGATTGTAAACCGCCTGCTGGGCCGCGAGGCTGACGAGGGCTACATCGCGGACAACCGCCGCCGTCTGGTGACATTCCCCGACGTGTCCCCGCGCCACTGGGCCTATTATGACGTGCTGGAAGCCGCCAACGCCCACACCGCTCTCCTCACAGATCCCGAAAGCTGGGAGCGATAATATCAAAGAGCGCCGTAATCCGTCCCAACTTGGGACGGATTACGGCGCTGCCATTTACCACCACAAAGGAGGGACGTTTATCGAAAACTATCAGGCAGTACGCAGTACCCGCGAGATCGCCAAGAGCATCGCCTACTATCTGGAAATGTCCGACCCGGTAAATTACCCACCCAGCGACCGGGCAAAGACCGTGCGGGCGGTCAACGATATTTTACAGGGCCGTTCTGACCGGACGGTGGACAGCCTGCTGGCCGAGCTGGCGGAAAAGGGCGGCAGTTACTACGCCGGGGAAATCAAGGGGGTGCGCCGGGATATCATGGACTTCCAGTATCAACGGCTGATCCGGGATTACCCCTACACCAAATCCAGCGGCAAGCAGTACAAGTACCGTATGAATGACGCCAACCCGGACAGGCCGCTGAAAATCATCAACCAGCGGCTTTTTGACTGGGCGGCAAAGGCCGGTTTCCCGCCCGGCTTTTTCAGGGAGAGCTATTTTGACCATGTGACGGTCTACTGTATGCCGGAGCACGCGGACTGTAATTTCTCTGTCTTTCAGGACTGTACCTTTGCCGTGTGCCGGATATCCGATGCACGGCTGGACGGCACAAGCATCTACGGCGGGGAGTTCCATTCCTGCGTGATAAAAGATACCATCTTTTTCTGTGCATCGCTGGCAGATACCCACTTTTATGACAGCGCCATCGACCGCGTATCGTTTCAAAAGGCATATCTGCGGCGCTGCAATGTGCTGGACTGCGGGCTGTATTCCGTCAACTTCCTGAATACGACCCTGGACGGGTGCAGCTTCGGGCGCGTGGAATCCCGTTTAATCCGCAACCTGCACACCGCAACGATCACACAGGGCGGGGCCACGGAAGCCGAGTGCCGCCAAAACAGGGAATCCATCTACAAGGCCCTGCGGCCGGAGCCGCCCGTGCAGGAAGCAGACCGGCGCACGCCTGCGCCGGAGCGGTAAGGGGGCGCGCCGTTGCAAAAGCAGAGCTTCAAAAACGCATGGCCGGTATGGGCCGCGCTGGCCGTCCCCGTCCTTTACCTTGCCGCCGTGGCGGCGTATGCCTATGCGCCCGGCATGACTGTCTTTGACCTCATGGAGCGGTTTTCCGCCCAGTTGAACCATCCTCTTGCCGTCCGCTGGACGGCGTACACGCCCCGTTTCCTGCTGGGGGCGCTGGCGCTCTATGCCGCCACAATCGCCCTGTACTACTCCACCCGGCAGAACCGCCGCCCCGGCGTGGAGCACGGCTCGGCGGCGTGGGGCGACGTGCGGGCGCTGGACAGGAAGTATCGCGACCGCAAGCACCCTGACCGGAACGTGATTTTGACCCAACACCTGCAAATGGGCCTGAACGGCAAGCAACACCGCCGCAACCTGCTGCAAATCATCATCGGCGGCAGCGGCGCAGGCAAGACCCGCTTTCTGGTAAAGCCCAACGTCATGCTGGCAAACGCCTCTTATATCTGTACTGATCCCAAGGGCGAAATCGTGCGGGCGGTGGGGCCGCTGCTGCTCAAGCGCGGCTATGTCCTGCGGGTATTCGATCTGGTAGACCCCGCCCATTCGGACTGCTACAACCCATTCCGCTACATCCGAAAGGACGCGGACGTGTTCCGGCTGATCGACAACCTCATTAAGAACACCACGCCAAAGAACGCCGCCAACAACGACCCGTTTTGGGAGAAGTCCGAAACCGCGTTGGACAGCGCCCTTATGCTCTACCTGCTGCATGAGGCCCCGCCGGAGGAGCAGAACATGGAAATGATACTCACCATGATTGAGTATGGGGGCGCAAAAGAGGACGATGACGACTACAAATCCCCCCTTGACCTGTTGTTTGAAGCGTTGGAGGAGGAGCAGCCGGATCACATCGCTGTGCGGGAATACAAGATTTTCAAGCAGGCGGCGGGCAAAACCGCTAAGTCGATCCTTGTGGGCGCGGCGGTGCGCCTGTCCGTGTTCACCCTGCATGAAGTGCAGGATATCACCGCCCGCGACACGCTGGAGCTGGAAAAGCTGGGCGAGCGCAGGCAGGCCATTTTCTGCGTCATCCCGGACAGCAACGACAATTCCCTCAACTTCCTTGTGGGGATGCTCTACACGCAGGCATTTCAGGAGCTTTACTATCAGGCGGACAAGGTGCATGGGGGCAGCCTGCCCATTCCGGTGCGGCTCATGTTCGACGAGTTTGCGAACGTTGCTTTACCGGACGGCTATGCCCGTTTACAGGCAACAATGAGGTCAAGAAATATCATGGCGACCATCATCCTGCAAAATATCAGTCAGCTTAAAGCGCTTTTCAAGGATGATTGGGAGGGCATCATCGGCAACGCGGACACGCTGACCTATTTAGGCGGCAATGAAAAGGAATCCCACAAGTACATTTCCGAGCTGCTGGGGAAAGAAACCATTGATACCACGACCTCCAGCCGCAGCCGGGGCCGCAACGGTTCCTATTCGCAGAACTTCCAACAGACAGGGCGCGAGCTGCTCACCCCGGACGAGGTTCGGATGCTGGACAACAGCAAGGCCATTGTCCTCATTCGCGGCGAACGGCCCATTATCGACGATAAATACGATATTTTGAAACACCCAAACATCAGGGAAACCGAGGACGGCGGGGCCGCGCCCTATATCCACAGCCCCACCTGCCTGTATGCGGCGGACGACCTCGCGTTCCACTTTACCACACTGGCCGATGTAGAAATCGTCGGCGCATCTGACTTTGACGAAACGGAGGAATCACATGAAAAAGTATAAGGATAACCACAATCTCCCCGCACATGAAAACCACGCCATGGCCCACCGCATGATGGGCGGCTGGGCTGCTCTGGTGCTGGCCGTCTGCTTTTGCACCGTACCCGCGCTGGCGGCGGGTGACGATCCCCTGACCATCGTGAACAACCTGTCCGACTTCATTTTTTCCTGCATCAAGGCCATTGGCATCATCATTTTGGGCTGGGGCGTGGTACAGGTAGGCATGAGCGTGCAGTCCCACGACGCATCCCAGCGCAGCCAGGGCTTCCTATGCCTGTTTGGCGGCCTGCTCATTGCTTTCTGCAAGGAAATTCTGACCGCCATCGGCGTGGTGTAAGCCCATGGTGACAAACGTAATGCGTCCCAACTTGGGACGCAAAACGGGAGGTGTGGGCAATCAGTGACAACTGGGTAATAAGAACGCTGGAATGGGCGCTGGAATCATGGAACGGCAAGCTGGGCGAGCTGTGGGAGCTGCTGACGCAGACGCCGGAGAGCTTCAAGGGCGGCGATATCTGGGAGGTGATCGTCACCATCAACAGCGCCTTGCAGGGCGTGGGCTATGGCCTGCTGGTGCTCTTTTTCGCCATGGGCGTGTTCCAGAGCGCGGCGTCGTTCCGTGAGATCCAGCGCCCGGAGTATGCCCTGCGGCACTTTATCCGTTTTGCCGCCGCCAAGGTGGCCGTGGGCTACGGCATGGAGATCATGACCGCCATCTTCTCCATCTGCGGCGACATCGTGCAGACGGTCATGGGCAGTATCGGCGGCGCGGTGGGTACGGCCACCACCCTGCCCGCTGAAATGGTGGAGGCCATCGAGGAGGTGGGCTTTCTTATGTCCATCCCCCTGTGGGTGGTGTCCATGCTGGGGGCGCTGCTGATTATCGTCCTGTCCTTTGTACTGATCCTGACGGTATACGGCCGCTTTTTCCGGCTCTACATGTATACCGCCCTGTCCCCGCTGCCGCTGGCGTCCTTTGCCGGCGAGGGGACTTCCGGCATCGGCAAGGCGTTCATCAAAAGCTATGTCGGCGTGTGCATGGAGGGGGCGGTCATTATCCTTGCCTGCCTCATTTACTCCGCGTTCATTTCCAGCAGCACCCCGGCGGTGGACACGTCCCTGCCCGCTGTGACCATGGCGTTTCAGTATGTAGGCCAGCTCATTTTCAACATGCTGGTGCTCACCGCCCTTGTGAAAGGCGCGGAAAGAATTGTAAGGGAGATGTTCGGCTTATAGGGAATTGCATCATAGACCGCTTTTGGGCCATGCCCAGCCGCAACACGTTTTCCATAAAGCCGGTGCGGGAGCTGATAGACCGTTACTGGATGGAGGGCGTGAGCATCGACCCGTTTGCCAATACAGCGCGGTTGGCAAGCGTCACCAACGACCTTGATCCGGCGTATGACACGGACTGCCACATGGACGCAACGGATTTTTTACAGACCTTTGCGGACGGCAGCGTGGATATCGTGCTGTACGACCCACCGTTTTCCAGCCGTCAGGTCAGCGAGTGCTACCGGCGCTTGGGACATACGGTGAACTGGGAAACCACACAAAACAGCTATTGGCGCAGACACAAGGAGCAGATCAGCCGCATTGTGCGGCCGGGCGGCCTTGTGTTTTCCTTTGGCTGGAACAGCGGCGGTATCGGTCTGAAATACGGGTTTGAAAAAATCCATATCCGCCTGATCTGCCACGGTGGGCATCACAACGACACCATTGCCGTGGTAGAGCGGCGCACCTGAAATCCGTCCCAACTTGGGACGCAAAAAGAAAGGCGGGCAAAAGCCCGCCTTTCCGTTTTACTGCCTATTCCTCTGTCTCCTGTTCCTCTCGCGCAGATGCCGTCAGCCGGCTGTAATACCCGCCGGGGCCGTAGAGCGGCTTCGCCGTTGCCAGCAGCGCGCCAAGCGCGGCGTTCTCCTCTTGCCGGTGCTGGCGGTAACGGGATATCCAGTAGGCCGCTGGCAGGAGGAGCAGGAACGCCGCAATGCCGTAATAGACGAGCCGGTGATCTACCTTCAGCGCGGGGCCGATAAACTCCGCGATGGTCAGGTACAGGTACAGCGGCAGCAGCTTTGCCTTGGCAAGCAGTACCAACGCCGCGATGAGCAGGAAAAGCCGCAGTATGCTCAAGAGCAGGAATGTGTAGCCGTTCATACGGAAACCTCCTTTGAAATGTTCAGAAATTGTTGATTTTGCAGGTGTTTTCTACACTTATATTATCTCATAGTGCGGAAAACTTGTCAAATTATCCAAAAAATCAGGAAAGGATGATGTGATTGGAAATCAAAATCCCCAAGGAAGTGCGCCAGCACAGGGAAACCATATTTTTCGGCCTGTCCGCCCGGCAATTCCTCTGCGCCCTCTTTGCCGTGGGCATCGCCGTGGCCGTGTATCTGAGCCTTGGCGAAACCATAGGCAAGGAAACCGCAAGCTGGGCCTGCATCCTTGCCGCCGCGCCCATGGCTGCGGCGGGCTTTTTTACCTACAACGGCCTGACGCTGGAACAGTTTGCGTGGGCGTTCCTCAAATCCGAAATACTCTGCGCCGGGAACCGGGTATTCAAGGCAGAAAATATCTATTACAAGGCGCTGGGCCGAAAGGAGCGTGAGGACTTTGATTAAAACACTCCTGCTTGCCAACAAGGCCGAGCGCGACAAGTTCACCATCCCCCGCAGCGTCCAGCAGTCCATCCCCATCAAGCGCATCTACAAGGACGGCATCTGGCAGGTGGGGCGCAAGCACAGCAAGACATGGCGCTTTGCCGATATCAACTACGAGGCTGCGTCCGACGATGACCGCCGTTCCATCTTCCTCTCCTATGGCGGCGTGCTCAACTCCCTGCCCACGGACGCCGCCGCGAAAATCACCATCTGCAACCAGCGGCTGAATCCTGTGGACTTTGAGCGCACCATTTTAATGCGGGAGCGCGGCGACAAGCTGGACTGCTACCGCAAGGAGTACAACCATATCCTGTTGGACAAGATGGCGCAGAGCAACAATCTGGTGCAGGAGAAGTTTATCACCCTGTCCATTGCTCAGCGCAAGATCGAGGACACCCGCGCCTATTTCCGACGGGTGGACGGGGGCCTTGCCAAGAGCTTCGGGCGACTGGACTCCGGCGCACGGCCTGTCTCCAACTATGACCGCCTACGCATCCTGCACGACTTTTTCCGCCCCGGCGAGGAACAGTATTTCACCTTTGACGCGGCGGAAACCATCCGCCGTGGGCTGGACTTCCGCGACCTGATCTGCCCGGACAGCCTGACCTTTAAGGCCGGGCATTTTGAGATGGGCGGCAAGGTGGGACGGGTGCTGTTCCTCAAAGACCTTGCATCCTTCCTCAAGGACGATATGATCGCCGAGCTGTCTGACTTCTCCCGCAACCTCATGCTGTCCATTGATATCCTGCCCATCCCCACGGACGAGGCGGTAAAGGAGATCCAGAGCCGCATTTTGGCCGTGGAAACCGATGTGACCCGCTGGCAGCAAAAACAGAACTCCAACAACAATTTTTCCGCCGTTGTCCCCTATGAGCTGGAGCAAATGCGGAATGAATCCAAGGAGTTTCTGGACGACCTGACCGCCCGCGACCAGCGCATGATGTTCGCCGTTGTCACCATCGTCCACATTGCCGACACGCTGGAGCAGCTTGATGCGGATACCGAAACCCTTATGGCCATCGGCCGAAACCACCTCTGCCAGTTTTCCGTCCTGCGCTACCAGCAGGAGGACGGGCTGAACACCGTCCTGCCCTACGGCCTGCGCCGTATCAAGGCATTGCGTACCCTGACCACCGAGAGTACCGCCGTCCTCATGCCGTTCCGGGCGCAGGAGATACAGGACCCCGGCGGGCTTTATTACGGTATCAACGCCGTGTCTAAGAACCCCCTGATCTGCGACCGCAAGCGGCTCATTTCACCCCATGCCTTTATGCTGGGTGTGTCCGGCAGCGGCAAGTCCATGGGTATGAAAAACACCATTGGCAACATCGCCATGGGGACAGACGATGACATTATCATCATCGACGCCGAGCGAGAATACGGCCCCATCGTCCGGGCGCTGGGCGGCGAGGTGATCGAGATATCTCCGAGCAGCCGCCACCATATCAACCCGCTGGATATGGGGGACGGCTATGGCGACGGCGAGAATCCCATCGCCATGAAGTCCGAAATGCTTATGAGTATCATTGAGCAGCAGATGGGCGCGGGGACGCTGGGCGGCGCGCAGAAATCCATCATAGACCGCTGCACCTCCAATATTCTGCGGCCTTACCTGAAAAACGGCGGCAGCGGCTCCGCGCCCCTGCTGTCCGACTGGCGGCAGGACGTGCTGAAGCAGCCGGAGGAAGCCGCGCAGGAGATTGCGCTGGCGTCTGAAATCATCGTGGAGGGTACGCTCAACGTCTTTGCCCACCCCACCAACGTCAATATGGACAGCCGAATCATTGCCATTGATCTCTATGAAATGGGCGAGCAGCTTCGCCCCACCGGCCTTGTGGTGACGCTGGAGGCCATCCAGAGCCGTGTCGCCGCAAACCGGAAGAAAGGCAAGTACACATGGGTCTTTATCGACGAGGTGTATCTGTTTTTCAAATACTTCTACTCCGCCCAATTCCTCTATAAAGCGTGGAAACGCTTCCGTAAGTATGCCGCGCCCATGACCGCCGCTACGCAGAATGTGGAGGAGTGCCTGCGCTCGGAAACCGCCTGCCTGATGTTTGCCAACAGCGAATTTCTGGTGCTCTACAATCAGGCGGCGACCGACCGTGCCGAGCTTGCCAAGCTGCTGCATATCTCCGACACGCAGATGGGCTACATTACCAACTCCGCTCCCGGCTGCGGCCTGATCCGCATGGGCGGTTCCATCGTGCCGTTCACCAACACCATCCCCAAGGACACCGCCCTCTACCGCCTCATGTCCACCACCCCCGGCGACGGGGCGGGCGGCTGAATTGCGTCCCAACTTGGGACAGATTAAAGGAGGTGCGCCGTGCGGGATATCAAGGAGAAACCGCAAAAGCCCAAAATAAAGGGCAATGCGTTCAAGGAGCGCCGCCCGATGGCGAAAGGCAATGCCGCCGGACGCATGGGCAGGCTGATGAAAGACCACTATCTCCGGGAGCGTGACAAGGGGCGGCAGGAGAAGAAACCAAACGCCGTCACAGCCGCAGAGGAACAGGTGGAGCAGGCTGCGGAGGAGGCCGTTTCGTCCGCCCGTTCCGCAGCGGCCAAAGGGTTTGTCAAGATGCGGCAGGCCGTACAGGTCAAGCGTCAGGCGGCAAAGCAGGCCGCGCAGGACGGACAGGGCGCGGGGCATGGGGACAGCCCATACCATGAGGCAGCGCAGCCTACTACCGCACCGGAGTATGGACAGCCGCAGCCTGCGTCTGAACAGCGCCAGCCGCCCATCCCCGGCGAACGGATGAAGCAGGCGTTTCTCAAAGAGAAGCAGGCGCAGGCTATGCAGACGGTACGGGGCGACACAGCGCAGATGCGGGGGCCGTCCTCCATATCCAACAGCACGGCGGACAACCTGCCCGCCGTCCGGGGCAGGCCACAGACGGCTATCAAGGAACGCCCCCGCAGCAATGCCCCGGCCATCAAGACACGGCAGGCCGCAGCCAAGCGCGGTCCGTCAGTCGGTACAGCGGCGGGAAATGCCGCACCCGCCGCACCTGTGCCGAAAGCGGCAAGAACACCCAAACCGGCGAAAGCCGCTGCCAGAGCTGCGGCCAAACAGGCCGTGGGGCAGCGGGCACAGGCAGGGGCAAAGCAGCTTGCCGTGAGCCGGGCGAAAAAGGCGGCGCAGACCGCTGCAAGCCTTGGACGGCGGGCGGCGCAGGCCACCGCCCATGCGGCGGCAACGCTGATTGGCGCGATTGTAGGCGCGGCGGGCGGCACGGTGCTGCTGATCCTGCTGTGCTTTATCCTGATTGTTGCGGCCGTGGTGGCGTCACCCTTTGGCATCTTCTTTGCAGATCAACAGAAAGAGCCAGGGACAATTTCGCCCAACGCCGCCGTGGCGCAGGTCAATGTCGAGTATGCGGCCCGTCTGGCTGAATTGCAGGAGGGCGATTATGACAGCATCCAGATCCACGGCAGTCCGCCCGACTGGCGGGAAGTGATCGCGGTATTTGCCTGCAAGACCGCCGGGGCGGATGACGGCGTGGATGTGACCGCTTTTGACGAGGATCGAGTGAAGCGGCTGCGTCAGGTGTTTTGGGATATGACGCCGATTCGGGCGGAGGTGGAAGTTATAGAGCATGAGGATTCCACCGAAACCATCCTGCACATCTACATCGAAGCGAAAACCATTGCTGAAATGCAGGAGGAATACCGCTTTACCAGCTACCAGAATGAAGCGCTGGACGCGCTTTTGGAAGAAATGGAGCTGTTGGGCGGGCTGCTGGGCGACCTGTCTATCACGCAGGAGGACGCGCTGGCTCTGCTGGAGAATCTGCCTGATGACCTGTCCCCGGAACGGGAAGCCGCGATCCGGCACGCCCTGACACTGGTGGGCAAGGTCAACTACTTCTGGGGCGGCAAAAGCCTTGTCCTCGGCTGGGACTCCCGCTGGGGAACCACACAGAAAGTTACGGCGGCGGGAAGCAGCAGCACCGGCACCTACCGACCTTACGGGATGGATTGCAGCGGGTTCGTGGACTGGGTATTCTACAACGCCAGCGGCGGCGAATACATCATAGGCCACGGCGGCGGCGCGGCCAGCCAGCACACCTACTGTACCCCGATCTCATGGAGTGAGGCTATCCCCGGCGACTTGGTCTTCTACCCTGGCGACAGCCATGTGGGCATTGTGGGCGGCAGGGATGCAAACGGCAACCTGCTTATCATCCACTGTGCCAGCGGGGCCAACAACGTGGTCATTACAGGCTTGCAGGGGTTTACGTCCATCGGCAGGCCGGTCTACTTTGGCGGCTGAAAAATGCGTCCCAAGTTGGGACTGATTAAAACCCTGTATCTGCGGAAAAGTAGATACAGGGTTTTCTTGCTTTGCTCTTCTGTCTGTATGGTTCCTTCCTGTCAGGCTAAAATATTTTCATACCAAACCACAGGAGGCTATGAAATGGGAGACTACAAACTGACACCAGAGTGCATCACGGCCTACGGCCGCTATCTGAAGCAGGAGGAAAAATCCACAGCCACACAGGAGAAATACCTGCGGGATATCACCGTCTTTGTCCGCTGGCTGGGCAGCAGTCCGGTGACAAAGGAGAACGTGACCGGCTGGAAAGAGCATTTGCAAGCAGAGGGCCGCGCACCCACCACCATCAATACGGCCCTGTCCGCCCTCAACGGCCTGTTTCGGTTTTTGGGCTGGGAGGGCTGCCGCGCCAAGTTTCTCAAAATCCAGCGCCGGATGTTCCGGGACCAGTCCAGAGAACTGACCCGCGCGGACTATGACCGGCTGATTGCCACAGCGTGGGAGCGCGGTCAAAACCGGCTGGCCCTGCTGATGGAGACGATCTGCGCCACCGGCATCCGCGTGTCCGAAGTGCGGTATATCACGGCGGAAACGGCCAAAGCAGGCAGGGCGGAGATCGCGCTGAAAGGGAAAATCCGGGTGATCCTCATTCCCGGAAAACTCTGCCGCAAGCTGCTGAAATACGCCAAGAAAAACAAAACCGCTTCCGGCGAGATTTTTCTCACAGGAAACGGCAAAAGCCTTTCACGGCGGCAGATATGGGCGGAGATGAAACGGCTATGCAAATATGCGGGTGTGGAGCCGTCCAGAGTATTTCCTCACAACCTGCGTCACTGTTTTGCCGTGGCCTTTTACCGGGCCTGCAAGGATATTGCGAAGCTGGCGGACGTGCTGGGGCACAGCAGCATTGAAACCACCCGCATCTACCTGCTGACCTCCGGGGCGGAGCATCAGCGGCAGTTGGACCGGCTGGGACTTGTCTCGTAGGCAGAGTTAACATTCTGCCTCAAGAACAGACAACTTCTCAATGCGGAACTACATAATACAGCAAAATTATATCAGTTGTTCCCCTGAAAATCAAGATAGGCTCCCTGTTTTAGGGCATAAGAAATCAGCCGCAAGAAGTAGATTTTTTGCGGCTTATCTTTGTGCACCTCTCCGCCCTATTTGTGGCATGGAGGGGGGCTTGCTTTTTATCTTCTGGTTCTTCTGATGCCCGCCTGTATTGGGAAAGCGTATTCGGAATGTTAATTCTGTGATGATAGGGGGGAAAGCAATGATTTTAGAAATAGGGTTGCTGGATGCACTGGCACTGATTGCAGGATGCGGAAGTGTATCCGATCTACGATATTTGGATGGCTGGCAACAGGAACATCTGGCACGAGCACTGGAAAAAATACCTGCCGGTGTCGCTTCACTGGCAGAATGGAACGATGCCTTGGCATATTTGGCAAGAGATTCGCCGCAGGAAACGGCGGAGGATGCAAGGGAGCGACTGATCCGATTACTCGCTCCTTTAAATCAGGCTTCGGACTAATTTGATTCGGAGTCAAGCATAGCAAAACACAGGAGGAAATCACCACATGAAAAAGCGAATACTGGCAAGTTTGCTGTCGTTGGTCATGGTTCTGTCCATGTTCCAGACGGCGCTTGCAGCAGAGGGTTTTACACCGGCAGATGAGCCGCAGCAGGATGAAGCGGTCTGCATCTGCGATGCGCTCTGCACCGAAGAAATGGTCAATACAGACTGTCCTGTTTGCGGCGGCGAAGCGGGTTATACTGCCTGCGCTGGTACTGTCTCAGAACCAACACAGGATGAAGACAATGGCATCCCTGCGGATGAGGGTAATTCAGCTCCGGAGACGGACAAGCTGTTAACTAAAGAAAACGTTTATAAGGTCGGCGATGCTCAGGACCTCACAAATGCGCTTGATGAGATTGCAAAAAGTGATGCCGTTGATGCGACGATTGTATTGACAAGTAACATTACTAATGCGAACTTTGCAGGTGTTGTTGATAAGCACGTTACCCTGAAAAGTGATGGAGACACCCTGCATACCATCACTTTGGCTTCTGAGCTTGTGGGCGATCTGACAGCCGATAATGTCAAGGTATCCGCAGGGACGCTGTATTGCAGCGGTCATCGAACCATTTTCACAGAGAACTGCGAATTCACCATTACCAACACGCTGTATGGCGGCGGCAATAAAAAGACCGTAAAGAGCACCTATGTGAAGATCAATGGCACCGGTAAGATCAATACCACTGATAATGAAAATGTTGTCATTGGCGGCAGCTACAAAGGCTCGGTGGAGGGCGACATCTATATCGAGCTGGCAGGCGAAATCCGCTATGGGAGTAACGAGGGCGGCAACTATCTGGCGGCGACCAACAAGGGAACCTCCTACGGCGGAGATACTATTGAAACGAATCTCTATGTTGGCGGAAATGTGACGCTGATCCTCGATGGCCCTGTCGACACCATGCCGCAGAACGTCATTGGCGCATACAATTCCCATGTCAAAGGCAATGTGACCGTGCAGGTAAAAGCCGGTTATTTCAATGGCATCAATGGTATGCGCGAAGATTCCGACCAGTCCATTGTGGACGGTGACATCCACATTATCGCCGGTGATCCTGCGTATGAGGGCGGCGACCGTATCTGCCGTCTTAATTCCAACTGGGACATTACTGGAGCTGGTGAGCAAATCAATAATTCCGGCCTGTTTCAGGTAAAAGGCGATGTAACGATTGATACCTATGAAAATGTATGGGGCTGGGACAAAGACGGAACGCCTAACTATGACCCGCCGGGGATCGTCGGCGCTGACTCCGCAGAGGTTGGCGGCGATGTGACCATCAACGTCCGCGGCTCTCATTTGGAGGATATTACTGGCGTAGATGAGTCGCTGGTAAGTGGATCTCTTGTGAAAGGGAACGTGACGATCAACGCTACAAATGCCGAGTTAAAAGATGCTGATAACACAAGCTATATTTACCCGATCAGTGACGGCGAGATCAAGGGAAACGCTACGATCAACATGGATGGCGGGTCGGTTACCCAAATCAATTGTAGTGTGGGTAGTACAGTTGGAAATACAACGGTCAATATCACGGGTGAGCCGAAATTCACCTCGCAAACATATGGCGTGTGGGGACAAAATGTTACTGCTGACAGTGCTCGCGATAAGTCTGTTCTGAATTTTGACAAAGCCAACACCGCCATTCCCATTGTCGGTTATTTCTCCGAGATGAATGTGATAAATAATTCGGATGTAACCTTGGGAAATGAGAAAAAGAATGCATTTGGTACATTATATGATGTCAATATCAACACGGGCGCAAAATTGACCACCAACAAGCAGGCGTATTCCAAGGGCGCGCTGACAATGGACCATGGCACATGGATCGCCAATGGCTTTCTCTATGTCACCAAAACCACTGATACGCAAGATTCTGAACTGGTCATGCACGACTACGCGGCGTTTGGGTATGGACATAAAGATGATGCCGCTTATGACCAGACTGTGGTGACGAGCAGCGGAGACACTTATACATTCAACAAGTGTAACTATATAGATAAAATCTACGGAAATGCCGAGATCACAGGCAGCACTTGGAACGTGTTTGTTCCAACCATCATTGGCGGAAACTACAAGGGAACCACCAACCAGCTCTACCTCCCTGCATTTGCGGAAAATGAAAACTATCCTGATGAAAAAATCCCGCTGGAGATTCTCGGCACGGCCACCGGAGCTACACAGGTGACGCTTGTCGACAAAACAAATACTGAAAATGAGGGTCTGCCGATTGTTGGCCAGAACTACATCAATGCGTTGAGGGACAGCGAGAAAGTCTTTGTGCTGGCAAACAACAACGCAAAGGCAGATGGCTTGTATTTCAAAAAGCTCGCGGACGCGAATACGAAGGACAAAGCCGATTATGATATGTGGCAGGTCGCAAAGGGAATCACTGTTACGTTCGATAAGAACGGCGGCGAGACAGATGCCGTGCCCGGGTTTATTCAGGTCGAGCTGCTCCCTGATGTGAGCGAATACCAGCCGGGCGTGCCGGGCACCAACCCAACCCGCGACGGATATATCTTCAAGGGCTGGAATACCCAAGCTGACGGTACGGGAGACACCTACACGGCTGAGACAAAGGTGAATAGAAGCCTGACGGTCTATGCCCAGTGGGAGAAGATTGCACCTGCACCGACTTATACCGTGACCTATACAGACGGTGTGGACAACGAAGAAATTTTTGCGGATCAAGTGACCAGCGGACTGTCCGCAGGCACTGCTACCCCGGCGTTTAACGGTACGCCCACCCGTGATGGCTATACGTTTAAGGGCTGGCTGCCCGAAGTCGCTGCGACTGTGACAGGAACTGTTACCTATGTTGCCCAGTGGAGCAAAAATAGTTCCGGTGGCGGAGGTGGTGGCGGTGGAGGAACCACCTACTACATTCTCCACTACGAGTCCAACGGCGGCACGGAATATAAGGACGAGCGGTATAAGAAGAATACCGTAGTGGAATTGGACAAGGTTCCCACCCGCGAGGGCTATACTTTCACCGGCTGGTATGCTGACGAAGAGCTGACTGACCGGATCACCAGCATCAAGATGACCAGCGACAAAACGGTCTATGCTGGCTGGGAGCCTACCGGCGTACCCGACTGGCTCAACGGTAAGGATCACTTTGCGTATGTAGTTGGCTATATGGATGGCACCGTGCGTCCGCTGAATAACATCAGCCGTGCCGAGGTTGCTACGATCTTCTTCCGTCTGCTGAACGAGGACATCCGTGAAGAGAATCTGACTTCTGTCAGTACCTTTGCCGATGTGAATGATGGTATGTGGTGCAACATGGCGATTTCTACTATGGCGAAGCTAGGTGTGGTCAAGGGTCGTACTGCGGAGCACTTCGACCCGAACGCTCCCATCACCCGTGCAGAGTTCGCAGCCATCTGCGCACGGTTCGACACCTCCAAGCGCGACGGTGACAGCAACTTTACCGACATTTCCGGCCACTGGGCCGAAGCGGAGATCGAGCGAGCCGCGTCTCTGGGTTGGATCATGGGTTACACGGACGGAACCTTCCGCCCGGAGAACTACATCACCCGTGCTGAGGCGATGACCATGATCAACCGTGTGTTGAACCGTCTGCCGGAGGATGAAGACGATCTGCTGGATGGCATGAACGTCTGGCCGGATAACAAGCCCGGCGACTGGTACTATCTGGCGGTACAGGAGGCTACCAACAGCCACGACTTCACCCGTAAGGGCGACGTCCATGAGCACTGGACCAAGCTGACCGCTGATCCGGACTGGAGCCAGTATCAGTAAAGCAATCAAAGCACTTAGGGGGAGGGAGTACTCCCTCCCCCTTGTGTGATACACAAGGGGAAAAGACTTCTATGAAAAAAAGAATTTTAGCCTGCCTGCTTATGATGTGTATGCTGGTAACGATGTTGCCGGCTACCGCATTTGCAGCAGAATATCCAGCCGTATCAGATAATCAAACAACAAGTGAGATACCGCAGAATGAGCAAGGACAGGATGCGGATACTACGGGGGCCGAAGAGAGCGACGCTGGGGATGCAGTATTTTGGAATCCTTATGATGGAAGCGACGATCAAGACGGCAGTTCAGAAAACACAGCGGTAAAAACTTTGGGGAAAGCACAGGAACTTCTCGCGCAGAGGGGACTGAAGCTAATTTATTTGACCAACGCTTACACGGTAACAGAAAAAGAGAGTTGGGATTTGGCTGGTGCCACCATCCAGCGTTATGGGATCGGCGGAGCGATGATCATCATGGAGGATACCGACTCGTCGCTGACACTGGCCAATGTGGTTTTGGACGGCGCACAAGCTGGTACTTCCTCGCTGGATTCTTATGAGCCTATCATCAAGGCGATCAACGGAGGAACTGTGGTGCTCAATAGAGGCGCGGTTCTGGAAAACAATCGTTCTAGCCTCTGGGGTGCTGGTATCTATGGTCGAGCCGGATTTGCCCTGACCATGAATGATGGGGCAGTGATTCGGAACAATACCACCACCGGCGCCCATTACGGCGGCGGCGTGATGATCGGTGATGCGAACAGTAGTTTTACCATGAATGGCGGAGAGATCTCTGGCAATACTGCCAACCGCGGCGGCGGTGTTGCTGTTATTGCGGCATCCATGACCATGAGCGGCGGTACGATCTCGAACAACAAGACCTATGGCACATTGCCTCAAAGCAACCCAATAGATGGCTATGCGGGTGGTCTGTACATTGCTGATTATCATAGTCAGTCCACCCCCGGAGGCAATGAGGACTACGGACCTGCTCCGGCAACCTTCACTATGACCGGCGGCAGCATTACCCGAAACACCGGAATGAGCTACGGCGGCGGTATTCTTGCCATGCCGCAGGGATATCCCAAAAAGGATGTCACCTTGAATATTCAGGGTGGTGAGATTTCCAATAACGAAGTGACAGGGGGCAGCGGCGGCGGTATCGCCATGTTTTACGAGACATCTCATCTGAAGATGTCTGGCGGTGAAATCAAGGATAATTCCGCTTCAACCGGCAGCGGCTATGGTGGCGGTATCATATTGTACACAGTTACAGGCGCGGAAAATGTGGTCATTTCTGGTGGAACTATCAGCGGAAATAAAGCCTGGCGCGGTGGCGGCGTGGCACTGTTTGCAGGGTCCAAAGCTACGATGTCCGGCGGCAGTGTCATGAAAAATCAGTCCGTAGGTTTTCTCGGTAATGGCGGCGGGTTCTTCCTGGGCGGGACGCTGAACCTGACTGGCGGTGAGATTTCTGGGAACACGGCGCAGGACACGTTAGGCAGCGGAAAGGTACCATACAGCAACGGCTTCGTGGTAAACAATACAAATTTGGGAAGCGGTTCTTTGAATTTGAGCGGAGATGCTAAGATCGCCCCCGCGGACGATGTGGCCATTCTGCTGGAAAGCGCAAGCACCATGGATGCCAGCAACAACAAATATATCAATGTTGATGGCAGATTTACCGGAGCAACGCAGGCAGCGCCGGTCAGTGTAACTTCTGTTTTGAATTACAGTGCTTCTTATAACGTGGAGCCGATCACCGTCCCGGGCACACGGCTGGTGGTATTTGAGGAAGCTGCTGGCGGTGAAGAAGGTTCAAAAGAAGCTTCGGACGGCAAGTGGTTTGTTCCCAGCACAGCGATGCTGGAGGCAAATCCCAAGCTTTATATTGCACAGAGCGAGAAGGAGAAAACGTGGCAGACCTATCGAGAATATGATTCTGCTCCCTTTAGCGTCTCCTATCAATACACTGGAGCAATACCGGACAATGCCCCGGCAGTACCAGCGGATGAACAACACTGGTACTTGAATAGCGTCACGATTGCTGAGCAGCCCTCTTTGGATGGTTATGACTTCTCTGGTTGGAAAATTCAATCGCCAGCTGGCATTGAAATTACCAACGGAACCTTTACCATGCCCAATAACAACGTGACCCTTGTAGGAAGCTGGATTCCTAAGGCAAAAAATCATACGGTCACCTTCCTGCCCGGTGCTCATGGCACTCTGAGCGGCACCGACAGTTATACTGTGTTGTCGGGTTCTGCATTTGGAACTGGTGCGCGCACTGTTCCCAATGTCAATGAGGATCATAATTATGACTTTACCGGCTGGCTGGGCAGCGACGGCAAAACCTATACCAGCAGTCAGATTCTGGAGCTCATCATCGTTTGCGATATGACATTCACCGCACAATATAAGCGGGAGTCTTCCGGTGGCGGCGGTGGAGGAACCACCTACTACATTCTCCACTACGAGTCCAACGGCGGCACGGAATATAAGGACGAGCGGTACAGCAAAAACACGGTAGTCAAGCTGGACAAAGTTCCCACTCGTGAGGGCTATACCTTCACCGGATGGTATGCGGACAAAGAACTGACCGACCGAATCACCAGCATCAAAATGACCAGCGACAAAACGGTCTATGCTGGCTGGGAGCCGACTGGTGTTCCGGAATGGCTGAATGGTGACGATCATTTCGCCTATGTAATCGGCTATACAGACGGTACGGTACGCCCGTTGAGCAACATTAGCCGCGCTGAAGTCGCTGCTATCTTCTTTCGCCTGCTGAATGAGGACATCCGTGAAGAAAATCTGACCTCTGCAAATACTTTTACCGATGTGAATGATGGTATGTGGTGCAACATGTCAATCTCTACGATAGCGAAGTTAGGCATCGTCAAGGGTCGCACCGCAGAACGCTTTGACCCGAACGCGCCGATTACCCGCGCAGAGTTCGCTGCCATCTGTGCGCGCTTCGACACTTCCAAGCGTGACGGTGACAGTAACTTCACGGATATCTCCGGTCACTGGGCCGAAGCAGAAATTGAGCGTGCCGCTTCCCTCGGCTGGATCATGGGTTACACGGACGGAACTTTCCGCCCGGAGAACTACATCACCCGTGCCGAGGCGATGACCATGATCAACCGTGTGTTGAACCGTCTGCCGGAGGATGAAGACGATCTGCTGGATGGCATGAACGTCTGGCCGGATAACAAGCCCGGCGACTGGTACTATCTGGCGGTACAGGAGGCAACCAACAGCCATGATTTCACCCGTAAGGGCGACGTGTATGAGCGCTGGACCAAGCTGAACGCTGACCCGGACTGGAGCCAGTATCAGTAAGTGCATATTGATTCCTTATTTAGATGAATCATCGCTTAGGCGGGACGGTTGAAGCCGTCCCGCCTTTTGCATATCCGCCCCGCAAAATCTGTCCCAACTTGGGACGAAATTTTTTACCTGACGAGTTCGGGAAATGCTGGGCAACGCTGCAAAACATTTTCTTTTGGGAACTTTTGGCTAATTATCGGGAGAAATTTTAATCCGTCTGTTTTTCACGGTAGTAATAGGTGCCACAGCCAATAAGGCAATATAAATGGAGGGCCAAGCACATGACAATTCAAGAATTTAATCTCTATCAGGAGCAGGCGTTTGATTCATTCAGCAAACGGGTCATCAAGCACATCGGCGTTGATATCCATAACGAGGATAAAGCCCTTGCCGAAGTGGAAACATCCATCTCCTGCCTGCCATTCAAGGAGGCTGCGAAGCTGTCTACGGAAGATACATACCATTTGGAGGATGGGGCGGCCATACGGTTTGAAGTGTACGGCTTTCCCGTCGAAATCGGAGATCCCATGCTGGGACAAGCCCTGCTGTCACTCCCACCCAAGCGCCGGGATGTGATCCTGCTTTTCTACTTTGCAGACCAAAATGAGCCGCAGATCGGCCAGCTTCTCCACATCGCCACCATGACCGTCAACACCCGCCGCAAAAAGGCCCTGTCCGCTCTGCGTGAAATTTTGGAGGGATTGCAGTATGGAGCATAACGGAAGAATTGCCTATGAAACCATTGTCGCCGCCAAGAACGGCGACACCGAGGCCATTTGTGAAATCCTGCGCCATTATGAGCGGTATATCTGCCATTTCGCCAAACGGACGGTATACGATGCCGACGGCTATCCCCATAGCATTATTGATGACAACCGCAGGAAACAGATTGAGGCGGAGTATCTTTCTGTGCTCTTGCTGCACTATGATCCGAACCGCCTGCCCAAAGGCGAAACGCTGGAACAGTAAACCGCCTGCCATACTGCCAAAGCGCATCTTGCACAGCAAGGCGCGCTTTCACAGGCTGGCAAGCAGCCTATCTAAAATAATCCCACAACTGAATAGGGCTATCAAATACATTCCGTATGTGTTGAGCCGGGCGGCGGGTGCGCCGGGAAGATCTTCCCCCAAAGGAGGTGCAGGCCGGGAAGATGGAGCGAACAACACCAGCGCCGCAAGCGGCCCCACGGCAAGGGTTGTCGGCCACGACACGCATACGGGTATGATGATACTTGCGCTGGCTACACGTCACAGAGTAGAGCGCCCCGCCATGGGAATGGAGGGAGGCACGTTAAATCCTATGGAGCGACCTTGCCCGTCGCCGTTTGAGATGCCTTTGATATACGATTGTGAACTTGAAAATCCGCACCGCTCAACGGTGCGGATTTTGTCGTATCAAAGGAGGCATCGACTTTGCAAAGGATAAATGAGGATGTCACGATATCTTCCGTAGACCGTGAACAGCACATTATCAACATGATTGTTAAAGGCTGTCCCGTAACGGCAATCTGTTCCCCGCAAAGTAACCCGGAAATCTATGAGCAGATTAAGACGATTCTACTCGGCGTTGTGCTGAAATCCCCTGAACATAATTTCTGCAAAATTGGACAAAAGGTTTGAAATATGAGATAATATGAATAGCGAAAACCCTGTATGTACCTTGAAAATTACATACTTTGGATATGTCGATTCATCATCTCATATCGCGTTGAGAGGACGGATTGACAATGATTGAAACAAGCATTATCCCAAGTTATGATTTCGATAAACTCACTGGTTGGAGGCTGAACCTGCCCGCCTACATTGAGCCGGGAACACGGGTGCTTTGTCTGTATCGTGTTTCCACAGGCAAGCAGCTTTATCATACGGACGATAACGAGCCGGATATTCCGATGCAGCGTGTACGCTGTCGGGAGTTTTGTGAGCGGATGGGCTGGACGCTGGTATGTGAGCTTCAGGAGGAAGGCATTTCCGGTCACAAGGTCAGAGCGGAACGCCGTGACAAGGTACAGCTTATCAAAGGGTATGCCAAACAGGGCAAGTTTGATATCCTGTTGGTGTTCATGTTTGACCGCATCGGGCGTATTTCCGATGAAACCCCATTCGTGGTGGAATGGCTGATTGCGAACAATATCCGCGTATGGAGTGCCTTAGAGGGCGAACAGCGCATAGAAACCCACACAGATCGCTTGACAAACTATATCCGCTACTGGCAGGCTGACGGCGAGAGCCAGAAGATATCCGCCCGAACTTCTAATAGCATGGGCGTCCTGACGCAAGAGGGCTGCTTTACCGGCGGGCTGTGCGCCTACGGGTATCAATATGTGAAGCTGGGGCGCACGAACAGACGCAAGCAGGAAGTATTTGACCTTGCAATCTGCGAAGAAGAAGCATTTGTTGTGCGGCTTATTTTCCGGCTTGCCGCAGATGAGGGCTACGGCGCACAGCGGATTGCGAACCACCTCAATGCCAAGGGCATCAAAAACCGTTCCGGTAAGAACTGGCATCCTGCGTCTATCCAAGGGATGCTGAAAAACATTCTCTATACCGGCATTTTGCGGAGCGGTGAGAGCCGTTCCGAAGTACAGGAGCATCTGCGTATCATTGATGATAAAACCTTTGTGACGGTACAGGAAATGCTGGCAGCGCGTTCCCGCAAGCAGGAGGCCATTCGCTCAAAGCCGCTGAACACCCGTGGAAAATCGCTTTTGGCAGGCAACATCTTTTGCGGTCATTGCGGCGCTCGGCTGTGCATCACCACCAGCGGCAAAGGACGGCGCAGGCAGGACGGAACAGATGTAGTCCGCATGAGATATACCTGCCAGACCAAGAGCCGCACCCATGGCGAGTGTGACGGCCAGACCGGCTACACCGTGGAAAAGTTGGACGCTATGATAGATTCCATTATCCGCGGTATCTTTTCCAGAGTACGTAGCCTGAACCGCAAGGACGTTGTAAACGCCTGTGTCGACAACGACTTGAACGCAAAAAAAGTCTTTTTGCGGAAAGTGCAAAAAGACTATGAAAAAGCGGAAAAGGATTTACAGCGTTTGAAAAGCGAAATTGTCAATGCCCTAACCGGGGCAAGCGCCTTTTCACCGGAGCTTTTGAACAATGTGATTGAGGAGCAAAGCCAGCGCTGTGAAGAACTCCGCGCCGCCTTAAACAAAGCCGAGAAGGAGTACGCTGAAAGCGATTCACAACTCGAAGTACGGAGCCAGCAATACGATGATCTTCTGGAATGGTCTGCCGCCTATGAAACGGCCAGCGTATCAGCAAAGAAAGTAATTGTTGCCCGTATGATAGAGCGTGTGGACGTTTACCGAGGCTACCAACTGAAATTGAAACTGAATATCAGTGTCGAGCAGTTTTTAGTAAGTCTGGAGAACATCAAGACGCCGGAACAATCTTTTACAGCTTGACAGACAGTAGGGCAGAACCTATAATGGGGTCTAAAGAGCTGGAAAGAGCCGTGCAGGAAACGGTTATGTTAATACATGTCTGGGGGCGCACATCAAGCGCCTGCTTCTGGTGGGGGCATAGAAATCATGCTTTGGGAGAGCGCTTGAATGGCATTCAAGAGGTCAGCGGTTCGATCCCGCTTATCTCCACCAAAAAGAGGCAGAAACCAATTGGTTTCTGCCTCTTTTTTGCTAACGGTGTCGGAAATTTGAGTGATATGTGGTATACTAAACCAAAGGGGGGCGCATGGGAGAGGCACTTCAAAAGAAGCCGAGTCAGGAGGGGCGTTTTTTGTTTAACTGTCATGACCGCAGAATGAAGGCCTATCTGGACCGGCGGTGGAATACGTGGGGGCCGCCCGGTTGGCGGAGAGAGTATGAAGAAAGAGCCGGAGTGATGGAAGAAAAGCGGACACCCCCGGAGTTGGCCCGGGCGATGATGGAGCTGTTAGGCTGTCCTTGTACCTATTTCGCACCCATGTGGGATGACGATCCCCTGCTAGAATGCCTGCAGATGAACCTGGAGCCGGAGGGGGAAGTACGCGGCGTCACGCCGGAGCAGGCGGCGGTGCGGTACTGACAGGAGCGGCATGGAGCGGTACCCTGCGCCGTCACCCACGACGCGCTGGAGTGCCAATTACCCCGCCCGATGGCCCGGGAGGAGTCGATAGCCCTGACGCTGGAGCAATAGGGCTTTTGCCCGGACATTGTGGATCAGGGCGTGGAGCAGATCGGCATCCTGGCGGACGGCCTGGCAAAGTCGGAGCTCTGGTACTTTTGGTGGAATTAAACCGGGGGAGGACTATGGAAAAAGAGTTTATCAATCTGACGCCGGAAAACCTGGACGGGGAGCACCTGTGCTGCATCATCCGCAGCAGGAAGCCCCATCCGGGGGTGGAGGCCAAGCGCCGCTGGCTTGCCGGGCGGCTGGAGGAGGGGCATGTCTTCCGAAAGCTGGACGAGAAGGGGGCGGTATTTGTGGAGTATGCCCCGCTGGAGACCGCCTGGGTCCCCGTGACGGGGGACAACTACCTGTACTTGTACTGCCTGTGGGCAGCGGGGGCGTACAAGGGAAAGGGCTGCGGGCGGGCGCTGATGGAGTACTGCCTGGCGGACGCCGGAGCGAAGGGGAAGTCGGGCGTCTGCATGCTGGGCGCCCAGAAGCAGAAGGCCTGGCTCTCCGACCAAAGCTTTGCGAAAAAATACGGCTTTCAGGTGGTGGACACCGCCGCCGGAGGGTATGAGCTGCTGGCCCTCTCCTTTGACGGCACCGCGCCCCGGTTCACGGATGCCGCCCGGCGGGGGACGATCCCGGAGCAGGAGCTGACCATCTATTACGGCATGCAGTGCCCCTACATTCACACCAGTCTGGAGCAGGTGAAGCGCTTCTGCGGGGAGAGGGGCGCGCCGGTGACCCTGATCCCGGTGGACAGCCTGCAGAGGGCCAAGGAGTTGCCCGGCGTGTTCAACAACTGGGCGGTGTTCTACCGGGGGCGGCTTGAGACGGTCAACCTGCTGGATGAGGCGGGCCTTAAGCGGCTTCTCTCAAAATGAATTTTATTCATTGACTTTTGTTCAATCGAGTGCTATACTGCGGATGAGGTGATGGGATGGCGCGGATATCAAAGCCGCCGGAGGTACGGCGGCAGGAGATCCTGGACACGGCCATGGAGCTGTTTGCGGAAAAGGGGTATGAGGACACCTCCATGGCGGACATCGCCAGGCGGATGGGGGTGGTGCAGGGGCTGTGCTACCGCTATTTTGACTCCAAGCGGGTGCTGTTCCGGGAGGCCATGGAGCAGTATGTTCGGGAGTGCTGTGCCGCCGGGCTGCCCATCATCCACGACCGGAGCCGCACGATCCGGCAGCGGCTGGACGACATGGCGGCGCTGACGCTGGAGACCGAGCAGAACGCCCGTTACCACGCCTTTTACCACCGGCCGGAGAACCAGAGCATCCATGAGGAGCTGAACTGGCGCATCTGCGCCTATCTGACGCCCCATGTGGCGGAGGAGCTGGAGGACGCCTGTCAACGGGGAGAGCTGCGCCTGGAGCATCCGGCCCTGGCGGCCAGCTATCTGCTCCACGGGCAGATCGGCCTGCTGGGGGAACATGCGGTGCCCCTGGAGGAGCGGGTGGCGCTCCTCTGGCGCTATGCCGGCCGGATTCTGGAGCCGGAATACTGAACAACGCCTCCGAAGCGCGGGGACGCGCGTCGGAGGCAAAAAATTTCCATTCGAATGAACAAAATTCAATGAATAAAATTCAATAAGGAGAATGTGCGATGAACGACTGTAAAACGCGCTCTGGCCGAGCCTTTGACCGGCAGGCCTGGACCTATGACACCGCCCGCTTCGGCAGCCATGCCCGTGGGCTGTACCCGGTGTTGCTGGAGCAGCTTGCCCAGATTCCCCACGGCTCGGTTTTGGACGTGGGCTGCGGCACGGGAGAGCTGCTACGGGAGGTGGGGCTCCGGTTTCCGGAGACCGCCCGGACAGGGCTGGATCTGTCGGCCAATATGCTGGCGGTGGCCCGGGAAAAGCTGGGCGGCGCGGTGGAGCTGGTGCAGGGGGACGCCGAGCGCCTGCCCTTTGCCGACGGGCGGTTTGAGGTGCTGCTGTGCAACGACTCTTTCCACCACTATCCCAACCCGGGCGCGGCGGCGGCGGAGTTTGCCCGGGTGCTCCAGCCCGGCGGCGTGCTCCTGCTGGGAGACTGCACGGCCCCGGCGGGGCTGCGGGGGGTGGCCAACCTGTTCCTCCCCCTGTCCGGCGAGGGGGACGTGCGCCTCTACAGCGGGGCGGAGCTGGCCGCCCTGCTGGAACCCCACTTCCACGGCGTGGAGTTCCGGCGGGTGGGGCGCTCCAGCCTGCTGGTCTGGGGGGTTCGGTAAAACAAAAAGCACGGGCCCGCCGCATATGCGGCGGGCCCGTGCCGGTTATTCGTCGATGGCGAAGTGATAGAGGCTGTCATAGTCCATGGCCACGGCGATGTCCACGGTGCCCCGCACCTGGTTGTAGAGGCAGGACCACTGGGTGGAGCTGTCCTTGCCGGGCTGGGGCTGCTGGCTGACCGCCTGGAGCAGGGCCATGCCCTCCTCCTCGGTGAGCACGCCGCCGCTGGCCTCCATGGTCTCCTCCAGGACGGCGAAGCGATCCTGGCCCCGGCCGAAGTCCCAGTCGCCCTCGGTGAGCAGAAAGTTGGTGGCCCGGGGACTCTCCACCACGTTCATCTCGTCGCCAATGTACTCCACCACCACGGCGCGGCCGGCGGCGTCAGCGATCTGAAAGTGGTAGCAGGAGTTGGCGGAGGCGTGCATGTCGTACTGGCTCAGCAGTGCCAGCGCCTCATCCACGGTGGCCGCCCGATCCAGCAGCAGGCGGATGGCGGTGGTGGTGGTGATGTCGGGCTTGTCGGTCTGCTGGTCGGTGGGCTCGGTGTCGATGAGCAGCACTCCCACCGCCAGGCCCTTCTCGTTCAGGCCGTCCAGAGGGACATAGGGGGCGGCCAGGGTGAGCAGGCTGTCCAGCAGGCTGGTGGGCAGCTTGTCCTCCCCAAAGCCGATGTAGGACAGGTTAACCATGGAGATGGAGCGGTAGCCGTCCTCCGGGGCAGTGCGGACAAAGAGGGCGGGGGAGTAGTACATGTCAAAGTTGCGGCCGAAGATGGCGTCGCCCTCCGGGGTCTCGGCGGCAAAGGTGGAGCAGCCCAGATCCGGGATGTCGAAGCGCAGGGGGAGACCCTTGAGCAGCTTCTGCATCAGGAAGTCCAGCAGCTCGTTGTCGTTGGAGGCGCCGCCCTGGGCCAGAAAGTCGTCCAGGCCGTAGTCTCCCAGATAGGTCATGGTGAACAGGTCGGTGTCGTCCACCCGCTCAATGGTGTTCAGGGTGCGCAGCTCGGCTTGGAACAGGGCCAGCAGCACCAGTACGGCGGCGAGAATCACCGCCGCCAGGGCGAGCAGGGCCCGCCGAATGTATTTCCCGGCGCGGCCGGGGCGCTTGGTCGTGGTCTCGTGCATGGTTGAGCTCCTTTTCTGATGTAGGCTTGTTTGACGCTCGAATGATTTGATAGCCAAACGAATTACCATGATAAACAGAGGCGGCCAAACTGTCAAGAGAAATTTGGAAAAAGGGGTTGACATATTAGAATATTTGAATATAATAATATTAGAAAATGACGATGAGGTGAGCGACATGAGCGATCCCACCGCCCTCTATGAGGAGAAGGCGGAGCTGCTGAAGGCCCTGGCCCACCCGCTCCGGCTGCGGATCGTCCGCGGGCTGCTGAAGTGCGGCTGCCGCAACGTGGGCTGCATGGAGGCCAACACCGGCCAGTCCCAGTCCTGCATCTCCCAGCACCTGATGCGCCTCAAGGCCGCCGGGGTGGTCAAGGCCGCCCGGTCGGGCAACGAGGTATACTATGAAATTGCCAACCCGGAGGTGGCGGCGGTGCTCTCCGCCCTCTTCGGCGACCGGGAGGAGGAATACCAGTGTACGATATCGCGGTGATCGGCGGCGGCCCGGCGGGCCTGTCCGCCGCCATCCAGGCCAGGGCGCGCAACAAGTCGGTACTGGTGGTCAGCGGGGACGACCGGGACAATCCCCTCTACAAGACCAGCCGCATCGACAACTATCTGGGTTTTTACAATGTGACCGGTCCCGAACTGCTGGAGCGCTTCCGCACCCACGCCGGACAGATGGGGGTGGAGCGGCGGGACGGCCGGGTGCTGAATCTCCTGGCCGTGGGCGGCGCATACTATCTGAGCATCGGCAGCGAGGTGGAGCAGGCCCGCGCCGTGGTGCTGGCCACCGGCGTGGTGCGGGCGAAGAAGTACCCGGGCGAGGCGGAGCGGCTGGGCGCGGGAGTGAGCTACTGCGCTACCTGCGACGGGATGCTCTACCGGGGCAGGGAGATCGCAGTGGTGGGCAAAACCGCCGACGCTCCCCACGAGGCCAACTACCTGCGTGAGCTGGGATGCAGGGTCACCTACGTCAGCGACCGGCCGCCGGAGGGCCTGCACTCCGATATTCCCTTCGTGAAGGCCGTCCGGCTGGAGGTGCTGGGGGAGAAGAAGGTGGAGGCCCTGCGGGCCGACAGCGTGACCCTCCCCTGCGAGGGTGTGTTCATTCTCCGCCCCTCTATGGCCCCCGCCGACCTGCTCCCCGGCCTGGCGCTGGAGGGCGGTTACATCAAAACCGACCGGAACATGGCCACCAACCTCCCAGGCGTGTTCGCCGCGGGGGACTGTACCGGCCTGCCCCTCCAGGTGTCCAAGGCCGTGGGGGAGGGCCAGGTGGCGGGCCACCGGGCATCAGAATACGTAGACACACTCTAATTCATCATAAGGCGATACAGAGAAAGGACGGAACAAATTATGGCACTCATTCATCTGACCAACGAGGCGTTCGACAAGGCCACCGCCAGCGGGCTGGCGATGGTGGACTTCTGGGCCACCTGGTGCGGCCCCTGCAAAATGCTCTCTCCGGTGATCGACGGCCTGGCCGACCGCTACGAGGGCAAGGTGCTGGTGGGCAAGGTCAACACCGACGAGCAGCCGGAGCTGGCCATCCGCTTCGGCGTCATGAGCATCCCCACCGTGATTTTCCTCAAGGACGGCAAGGAGATTGACCGCAAGGTGGGCGTGATGCCCGAGGCCAGCTACACCGCAGTGCTGGACTCCAACCTGTAAAACAGAAACGCCGGGCGGCCCAAACGGGCCGCCCGGCGTTTCTGTCTCCTCTTGACAAATATACTCTTTGTTGTATACTCGATGTTGAATATTGAGTAAGGAGGAGACGCTATGACAAAGCTTCTGGTGCTGGGACTGCTGGACGGGGGGCCCATGTCGGGCTACGACCTTCAGCAGAAGCTGGGCGGGGCGGACGCGGAGCGGTGGGGCGGCGTGCTTCCGGGCTCCATCTACCACGCGCTCAAAAAGCTGGAGGGGGAGGGCTGCATCGCCCTGGCGGGGGTGGAGCAGACGGGCTACCGGCAGAAGGCGGTCTACCGGATTACCGAGGCGGGACGGAACCATCTGCACACCCTGATCGCCGACGCCCTGCGGACCTCCTCCGCCCTCTATCCCACCACACTCTACAGCGCCCTCTCCCTGGCAGACAAGCTGCCTCCGGCGGAGGTGCGGCTGGCCCTGGAGGAGCAGCGGCGGCGGCTGGAGGCGGAGTACGCCGCCCTGGAGCGGGGCCGCGCCGGCAATGAGGGACAGGAGGTGCCGCCCCTGGCCCGCATCACCATTGACAACATGGTGGACATCGTCCAGCGGCAGTGCAGATGCGTGGAGGAGCTGCTGGCGGCCGTGGGGGAGGCTCCATGAGGCCGGGGCGGTTCGGGCGGTACGCCATCCGCACGGCGGACGGGGTGCAGGAGGCGGCTTACCTCCCCATCGGCGGCATCGAGCAGTATATCCGCGTCCGGGGGCGGAGCCGTGCCAACCCGGTCCTGCTGGTGCTCCACGGCGGGCCGGGCAGCACCTTGGGGGCCACCGCCTGCCGGTGGCAGGGGGCGCTGGAGGCGGCGTTCACCGTGGTTCATTGGGATCAGCGGGGCAGCGGGAACACCTATTACCGGGACCCGGCCGCCCCGCCGCCCACTGTGGAGCGGCTGCTCTCCGACCTGGACGAGCTGGTGGACGCCCTGCGGGCCCGGTATGGCCGGGACAGGCTGTTCCTGCTGGGCCACTCCTGGGGGAGCCTGCTGGGCGGGCTCTATGCGCTCCGCCGCCCGGAGAAGCTCTCGGCCTGGCTCCCCGTCAGCCAGATGGTGGACTTCAAGCGGTCCGAGCAGGTATCGGCGGCGGAGGCCATCCGAAGGGCCCGCGAGGCGGGGCGGGAGAAGGACGCGGAACGGCTGGCGCAGGAGCTGGAGCAGGTGCTGGCCCTGCGGCGGCTGGACCGGGCGGGGGCCGGAGCCCTGCTGCGGTTTCGCCGGCGGAAGGAGCGGTATCTGCCGCCCCAGTACGGCGGGCCGTCTCCGCTGGGGGGACTGGCCGCCCCGGAGCTGACCGGAAACGACCTGCGGTGGAAGCTCCGCTTTGACCGGATGCTGGCGGCCAATGCCGCCCTCTACGAGGAGCTGCTGGGGGGCCTGTCCCTGGATGGTTGTCCGCCGCGCTATGGGGTGCCGGTCATCCTGACGGCGGGAGAACGGGACTGGACCACGCCCTATCCATTGGCGGCGGCCTATTACGATACCCTGTCGGCCCCCTGTAAGGTATTTCTCTCCCTGCCGGACGCGGGGCACCTGCCCTTCCGGGAGCGGCCGGAGGAGTGGAGCCATATCCTGCTGGACGCGCTGGCGCAAATCTGACAGGCCCCCGGCCGCTGGGTGACCGGGGGCCTGCTGTCAGTGGGAGCGGCCGCCCAGCATGGCGTTGAGCTCCGCCCGGGTACAGTGGTAGTCCCCGTCGCCGCTGCGGCGGTAGGAGCCGCGGGCCAGGTCGCCGCCGATGTAGACCGGGCGCTGGTCCTGCTCGGCCGGGGGCACCGGGATGGCCACGATATCCCCGCCGTCGACGTGGAGAACCTGGATGTCGCCAGGGGTGAGCAGGTTGGCGCTGACTACCCGCGGGTTCTGGAGCAGGGCGGTAAACTCGTCCACCAGCTCCCGGGGCTCCAGCAGCCCCTGCACCCGCAGGGTGTGGTCGGGCAGCTCCTCCACCCCCAGCAGGATGACGCCACCGTAGGTGTTGGCAAAGGCGGAATAGGTCCCCAGATGCTCCTGGGCAGCCCGCCGGTGGCCAGCTTGGCCTCCAGGCGGTTGTTTTCCCGGTAACGGCTGATCTGCTGGAAGTCAAACATGGGATGTCGCCCTCCTTTTGACCCTATTATAAAGGGGAAAACCGCCCTTGACAAGGGAGACATGTTCCTCCCCCCTCCGGCATATGTGTAACAGGGGGGTGTGGACATGGCCTTTGCCGAGCGATTGGGAAATTTTATCTGGAACCCGTGGCTGCTGGGCCTCTTTTTACTCAGCGGCCTGTATTTTTCGGTGCGGACCGGCTTCTTTCAGCTCTTTCACGTCCGGCTGTGGCTCAAAACCACGCTGGGCTCCCTGCTCCGTCCGAAGAGGCGGCGGGAGGGCGGGGGGCTTACCCAGCTCCAGGCCCTGTCCACCGCCCTGGCCTCCACCATTGGCACTGGCTCCATCGCCGGGGTGGCTACTGCCATCTTCTACGGCGGGCCGGGGGCGGTGTTCTGGATGTGGGTGTCCGCCTTTCTGGGCATGATGACCGGATGTGTAGAAAAGACCCTGGCGGTGCGCTACCGGGAGAAAAGCCGAGACGGCGGCTGGCAGGGCGGCCCCATGTGCTACATGGAGCGGGGAGTGGGCAGCCGGACGCTGGCCGCCCTGTTTTCCCTGTGCTGTGTGGCCGCCTCCCTGGGGGGCGGAAATGTGGTGCAAGCCAACTCCATCGCCGCCTCCCTGGAGGCGGCCTTCGGCTGGGACCGGCTGGCGGTGGGACTGGTGGTGGCTGTGCTGACCGGACTGGTGATCCTGGGCGGCATCGGGCGCATCGGGCGGGTCAGCGAAACCCTGGTGCCCTGCATGGCCCTTCTGTTTATCGGCGGCGGAGTGATGGTGCTGATTTGCCACCGGGCGGCCATTCCCGAGGCGCTGGAGCGCATCGTGACGGGCGCCGTCACCCCCAAGGCGGCCCTGGGGGGCGGCATAGGGTACGGCATGGCCGCAGCCATGCGCTACGGCGTGGCCCGCGGTGTATTCACAAACGAGGCAGGCATGGGCTCCTCCGCCATCGCCCACGCCGCCTCCAACGTACAGGAACCGGCAGAGCAGGGGATGTGGGGCATTTTTGAGGTGTTTATTGCCACTCTGTCGGTCTGTTCCATCACAGCCCTGGTGATCCTCACCTCCGGGGTGTACCAGGAGAATGCGGCCCTGCTGGCCATTCAAAGCGGCACCGTCACCAGCGCCATGGTGGGCGCGCCCCTGTCCGCCGCCGCCTTCTCCACCGTGTTTGGCCGCTTCGGGGTGGTCTTTGTGGCGGTCTGCCTCCTGCTCTTTGCCTTCACCTCTCTGCTGGGCAGCAGCTACTACGGGGAGCGGGGCCTCCAGTACCTCACCGGCACCGACCGCTGGCGCTGGCCCTACCGGGCGGCTTTCCTGCTGGCCGTGGTGGCGGGAAGCGTAGGCGACGTGGCCGTGGTGTGGCAGTTGGCCGATATCTTCAACGGCCTGATGGCCCTGCCCAACCTGTGCGCCCTGCTGCTCCTGTCGCCCGAGGCCCTGGGGCTGCTGAACGGCTGGATGGCGGTCAGAACAGACGGAGCTGCCCATCGCGGCAGGAGCAGGCGGGCAGGTCGGTAACGGTATCTCCGGGGCTAGGTACGCCGGTCAGTAGGGGGCCGTCGGGGGCGTGCTCCGCCCGCCGTGCCGCTGTGCGGGCGGGGGAGCGGTTGGCATAGCAGTAGCGGCAGCCGGAAGGACAGGTGTCGTAGGCGCCGATGTCCACGCTTTCACAGCAGCCGCAGCCGGGCCGCTGGCCCCGGTCGGCGCCCAGCCGCAGCGGCCCGCCGCACAGGCGCTCCAGCCGGGCCCGGTCAATACAGGCGGCCCGGCCGATGCCGTGGGGGGAGAAGTCCCCCGCCTCGCAGCAGGCCACAATTGACAAGTGATATTCCTTTGCAGTTTGCCCCAGCATGGCCGCCAGCTCCTGCATTTCCAGGGCATTTGGGGGCCGCAGGCCGCCCATGGGACGGCCGGGGTAGGGGTCGAGAAAGCTCACCGTCACCTGATCAGTGAACGGGGAAAGCGCTTTACAGAGCTTGCGGAACCGGGCCTCGTGCCAGGCGAGGCCGATGGCGTCGGTGAACAGAATGGGGTCGTACCGCCACAGCACCCGCCCCCGCCCCAGGCGGCAGCCCAGGACCTGAAAGGTCTCCACAATGGCCCGCTTGTCCCGCAGGCCCGGTTCGATCTCCGGCCCGTAGGGGGTGAGGGTGAACTGAAACAGATAGCGGTAGCCCATCCCGTCCAGCTCGTCCAGCCAGGGGAGCAGCGGGGCGGGGTCTTTCGTCCAGAACACGATAGCGTCCACGACTGCGGGGGAGAGGGGGACCCGGCGGAGCTGGCCGGGGCGGTAGGGATTGCGCACCAGCACCTCGCCGGCGCGCAGGCGGCGGAGGAGCCACTCGGAGTACCAGCGGGGGATGTCGGTACGGCGGGAGACGGAGAGAATCACGGGGAATCACCTCGCAAAAAGCGGGCGGACAGCACTGCTGTCCGCCCGCTGTGTCATGCGGCTGCGCCGGTCTGCGGCTCGGGGGAGGCGGAGGGCTCCGCCGGAACGGCAGAACTGCCTCTGGTGTGGCTGGTGATGGTGTAGCCGTCCAGGATGAGCGACTCGCTGCCCTCCTGCGGGACCTCGTGCTCAATAGTGACGGAGTCGCCCACATTGAGGATCACGGCCACCTCATTCTGGGAGGCGGAGACGGAGTAGAACACCTCCTCGCCCTCCAGGCGGATGAAGTAGTAGGTGTTGCCGTCCAGCACGGCGGAGCGGAGCTCGGCGATGACGCCGCTGGCCTCGGTCTGCGGCCGCTCCTCCGGCGTGGTGATGCCCTTGCTGCCCAGCAGCTGGACATACTTCTGCTCACACTCGGAGACGGTGGAGCCGGTGGCCACGATCTGGTATTGGGCCACATTGACCATGGCGTAGCTCTTGACCAGGTTGGTATTGTCCTTCAGGGGGATGAAGTAAGTGGGCTCGCCAGCGATATTGAGCAGCAGGGGGAAGGTGGCTATATACCCAAGATCCTGCACCACGCCCATGGCAGAAGCCTGAGCGGCCTTCTCTGTAGCGCCGGGCGCCGTATAGAACTTGGTCTCCTTGGTGCGCTGGTTGGACAGCAGAAAACCCAGGTTGGACTGGTCGGCGTTGGCTGAGGTGACGCCGGTATACATATAAACGTCGTCGTTGAGAGCGATATAGTTGGAGCCCTGGGTGGTGACGGTCACGTCCCGCTGGCCAAAGATGGAGTTGATGAAGCCGTTGACCAGGGTGCCGTGGTAGTCATACTGCTCCATGATGAGTTCGGGGGTGTAGACGTTGTCCACCCATGTGGGCACCTCCTCGTAGTAGGTGCTCTCGCCGGTGATGGCGTCCACCAGGACGGCCCCCTTGATGTCGGTGCCGCCGAAGAGGCCGATGGTCTTGACCACCCGGGGGGCGATCCACCAGGGGCGGCCGTCCTCGTCGATCTCGAACTGGGGCGTGCCGAACATGTAGGTGGGGTATTGGAAGCGCAGGTGGCGCACGATGTTGCGGTTGAGGGGCTCAGAGAAGGAGTATTTCATCCCTTCCTCCAGGCGCACCACAGTGGCCTCCTGGGTGACCATGTCCACGATGACATAGGCGGGCAGGCCCTGGGAGCGGTTGGTGAACCACTTGATGAGGTCAGCATAGGCGATGGGGGCGACCCGGACGGGGCGGCCCTGGTAGTTGATCTGGGTGGAGTCGTTGGAGTATTCAAACTGGCTGACCATGTCGCTGAGGGTGCCCATCTGGCGGTCGCCCAGGAAGTTGGCGGAGTCCTTGTCCAGGGTGGGGATCTCACTAAAGGAAATCTCGGCGATGTCCTCGGCGAAATTGCCATCCTCCACGGTGAGCAGATCCCGGTAGGCCGCGGCGCGGAAAAGGGGCATCGAGAGGACGGAGCCCACGATGGCCACCGCGATCAGGGCCAGAAACAGGATGCCCACAGGCAGGCACTGGGTCTTGATGAAGCGGAGGTACTCCTTGGGGCCTCCACCGCTGCTGACCACATTCATGCCGGAGGTGATCAGGGCGCTGACGACATACACCACACACAGGATGCCGATGAAGGTATAAAAATCGCTGGACTGCAGGTTGATGGGGGGCAGGGCCACATAGAAGTAGAGGAAGCCCACCACAGCGGTGACGATCAGGTTGATCAGGATCTTCCCCAGCTTGCTTGCAGGGCCTCGGCGCTTCTTGGCCGGTTGCTGTTCCATAAAAACATTCTCCTTTTGTTCCGCGGGCCCGGAGGCCAAACGAACGGGATAAGGGTAGTATAGCCTAAAATCGGCTGAAAGGCAACGGCTGGCCGGAAATTGGAAGATTAAAAAAGAGTAAAGATCCGGTCGAATCTTTTTGTAAAGTTCTTGTAAATACCGTTGACGCGCCACTTTACATTCGGTATACTACTGCTGGCATTTGGTAAGAGATCAGAAAAAAGAATGTAAAAAATGAGGGAATGAACGTGAACCTAGACATAAGCATTCTCCTGGGGCTGCTGGGCGGCCTGGCCCTGTTCCTTTACGGCATGCAGATGATGAGCGCCGGCCTGGAGGCCGCGGCGGGCAACCGCATGAAGGGCATTCTGGAGCGGCTGACCTCCAACCGCTTCCTGGGCATCCTGGTGGGCGCGGGCATTACCGCGGTCATCCAGTCCTCCTCCGCCACCACTGTCATGGTGGTGGGCTTCGTCAACTCTGGCATGATGACGCTGAAACAGGCGGTGTGGATCATCATGGGCGCCAATATCGGCACCACCATCACCGGCCAGCTCATCGCCCTGGACGTGGGCGCCGTGGCTCCCCTGTTCGCCTTTGTGGGCGTGGCCATGGTGGTCTTTTTGAAGAAGCCCCAGATTCACCACTACGGAAATATTCTGGCCGGCCTGGGCGTGCTCTTTATCGGTATGGAGATGATGGGCTCGGCCATGGAGCCCCTGCGGGAATGGCCCGCCTTTGTCAATCTGGTGAGCACCTTCTCCAACCCCGTTGTCGGCATTCTGGCGGGAGCGGCCTTCACAGCTCTGATCCAGTCCTCCTCCGCCTCGGTGGGTATCCTGCAGGCGCTGGCCCTCAGTGGGGTAATCGGCCTGGACAGCGCGGTATACGTCCTCTTCGGACAGAACATCGGCACCTGTATCACCGCCGTTTTGGCCTCCATCGGCACCAGCCGCAACGCCAAGCGCACCACCATCATCCACCTGATGTTCAACGTGTTCGGCACCGTTCTGTTCACCGTCATCTGCATGGCCACGCCGTTGACCGGGTTTATGCAGTCCATGACCCCCGACAACCCGGCGGCGCAGATTGCCAACATGCACACCCTCTTTAATATTGTGACCACCCTGCTGCTGCTGCCCTTCGGCGGATATCTGGTGAAGATCGCCATGCGCATCCTGCCCGACCGCAAGGAAGACAAGGAGGAGGGGATGCACCTGGCTTTTCTGGTGCCTATGCCTGCCTCCAAGCAGGAGCACCCCATCGGCTTTTCCGCGATGTATGTCACCCAGATCCGCCAGGAGCTCAACCGCATGATGGGCATGGCGAAGGAGAACATCGCCACCAGCTTCCAGGCAGTGCTGGAGCGGGATGTAAAGCGCGTGGAGAGCGCGGAGGCCACCGAGGAGTATATCGACTATCTCAACAAGGAGATCTCCCAGTACATCTCCAACATCATCGTGCACGAGACCAACGAGAAGGACTCCACCGCAATCAGCGCCTACTTCAAGATCACTGGCAACATCGAGCGCATCGGCGACCATGCCATGAATATCTGCGAGTACACCCAGATGCTGGACAAGAAGAAGATTCAATTCTCAGAGGAGGCTCAGGAGGAACTGAGGACCATGGAGGCCGTATGCCTGGAGGTGCTGGATCTGCTGGAGCAGGAGAGCATCGAGCCCACCGACTGGCTCACCAAGGTTTCCGCGCTGGAGCAGCGGATGGACGACATGACTGAGGAGTATCGCCGCAACCAGATGAAGCGGATGAAGCAGGGCTCCTGCTCAGACGAGGCGTGCATCATTTTCTCCGAGCTGCTTACCGACTTTGAGCGCATCGGCGACCACGCACTGAACATCGCCCAGGAGCGGGCGGGCATTGCCACCGAGGCCACCGACGCTTGACAAAAAGACCGTATCCCCGCCGGGGGACACGGTCTTTTTTTGTGGATCTCAGAGGGCGGCGCACTGGGCTTCGATGTCCGTCTCGCAGGCCTTCATGGCCTGGAGGGTGCGCTCCAGCAGGTCGTTGAGCTCCCAACCCAGGAGTTGGGCTCCCTGGGTGATGGTCTCCCGGGAGCAGCCGGCGGCAAACTTTTTGTCCTTGAATTTCTTGCGCAGACTGGACAGCTCCATGTCCTGCACGCTCTTGGAGGGGCGCATGAGGGCGGCTGCGCCGATCAGTCCGGTGAGTTCGTCCACGGCGAAGAGCACCCTCTCCATTTCGTGCTCCGGCTGGGCGTCGCCCTCCGTCATGCCCCAGCCGTGGCTGACTACCGCGTGGATGAGGGCTGGGTCCAGCCCGCGGGCCTCCATGATCTCACGCACCTTGACGCAGTGCTCCTCCGGGTAGCGCTCGAAGTCCAAGTCGTGCAACAGCCCCGCTTGGGCCCAGAACGCCGCCTCCTCCCCGTAACCCAGCTCCCGGGCGAACCAGTTCATGACGGCCTCCACCGTCAGGGCATGGCGCAGGTGAAAGGGCTCCTCGTTATACTGCCTGAGCAGGGCCAGCGCCTGCTCCCTTGTCAGCTCCATGGTCCGACGCCTCCTTGAAAGAATAGTACCATCATACCACGAAAGGAAAGAATTTGTAAAGTTCGTGGGGCGGGACTTGCCATCCTTCGGAAACCGTAATATACTAGGAGCATCCAAACATAAGGAGGGACCCATTATGAAGTATGAGATCATTGGTGAGCCCATGCCCGTCGTGGTGTGTGATCTGGAGGCCAACGAGGCCATGATCACCGAGCGGGGCTCCATGGTGTGGATGAGCCCCAACATGAAGATGGAAACCGGAGCCGGCGGTATTGGCAAAGCCTTCGGTCGCATGTTCTCCGGTGAGTCGATGTTTCAAAATACTTATACCGCCCAGGGCGGAGCTGGGATGATCGCCTTTGCCTCCAGCTTCCCTGGGTCCATTAAGGCGGTGGAGATTGACCCGGCCCACCCCGTAGTGGTGCAGAAAAGCGGCTTTCTGGCCTCTGAACAGGGGGTGGAGCTGTCCATCTTCTTTCAAAAGAAAGCGGGAGCTGGCTTTTTCGGCGGCGAGGGATTTATTATGCAGAAGCTCTCCGGCCGCGGCACGGCCTTTCTGGAGGTCGACGGCTATGCGGTGGAGTATGAGCTCCAGGCGGGGCAGAGCATGGTGGTGGACAGCGGCAACCTAGCCATGATGGATGCCACCTGCACCATTGACATTCAAATGGTGAAGGGCGTCAAGAATGTCCTCTTTGGCGGCGAGGGCCTGTTCAACACCGTGGTAACCGGGCCGGGCAAGATTCTGCTCCAGACCATGCCGGTCAGCGGGGTGGCGGCGGCGCTGGCCCCATTCTTCAACACTGGAAGCAAATAAATGGATACCCTGATGAGCCTGCCCATGACCGCCTCTGTCCTGACGGAGTATGGGGACTTGGAGGAGGCTTGCCGTTCCTGCGGCTGTGACGGCCTGGAGGTGGTATGGGGCGGTGAGGAACTGCCTTGCACGGTGCCGCAGGCGCTGCACGTGGGCTACCACCTGACCTTTTATCCAGATTGGCTGGATTTCTGGCGGGGAGACCGGGCCGCACTGACCGAGAAATTTGGCTCGGAGGAAGTGTGGCGGTCCTTTTACGGCGGCCCGGAGGGACGGGAGACCCTGCTGCGCCTCTACCGGGAGGATCTGGACCGAGCTGTGACGTGGGGGGCGCGCTATGTGGTGTTCCACGTGTCCGACGTGTCGGTGGAGGAGGGCTTCACTTACCACTGGCGGCACACACATGAGGAGGTCATCGATGCGGCGGCGGAGGTTATCAATCTCCTGCTGGGAGACCGGGCGTGGCCCTTCGACTTCCTGGTAGAGAACCAGTGGTGGCCGGGCTTCACCTTCACCGAGCCGGAGCTGACCCGCCGTCTGCTGGACGGAATCCGGGCTGAGCGCAAGGGGATCATGCTGGATATCGGGCATCTGATGAACTGCGACACCAGCCTGCGTACCCTGGAGGAAGGGGCGGACTATGTACACCGCATGCTGGACCGGCATGGAGGCCTTTGCCGGTACATCAGGGGGATTCATCTTCACTGCTCCCTCAGCGGGGAATATGTCCGGGCCCATACGGGTTTTCTTCCTCCGAGGTTGCCTCTGGACTATTTAAAGCGGTACGGCTTCGGCTACCGCCATATCCTGCGCATCGATACGCATCAGCCCTGGACTTCCCCTGCCATCTGTGAGGTAGTGGAGCGCATCGGGCCGGACTATTTGGTACATGAACTCTCCGCACCTGACCGGGGGGCGCGGGAGGAGGCTATCCATATTCAAAACCGCGCCCTCGGACGTGGATAAAGCGGCGGCGCATCCATTCGGATGCGCCGCCGTTTTTTACCAAGAAAAAGCTCCGCAACCGAAAGGTTACGGAGCTTTGGCAGCGGGTGAAGGATTCGAACCCTCACATACAGAGTCAGAGTCTGCTGTGCTACCCTTACACAAACCCGCTATTTTTACTGCTCTCTCGTGAGCACGCATATTATTATACCAAAATGGCGCAGAATGTCAATAGAAAAATGAAAAAAATTTGGAAAGAAAAATTGGGCCGGGGCGGAGCCCCGGCCCATGGCTCAAAGTCAGAACTGGTTGGGCTGGTTGTTCTTGTTCTGAGCCTGCTCCTTCTTCTTGTTCTGAGCATTCTGGCCATTGGTCTTGTTCTGACCATTCTGGCTGCGGGCCTTCATCTGGTCCGGATTCTGATTCTGCATCAAGCTCACCTCGCTTTCGCTGATTGTAGTGTACCCGGAAAAAACAAAATCATACGGAAATTTTTTTCTCAAATGGGGATACCACGGGCTGCACTTTTATGCTATAATGAACCATCATAGCTTAAAATGAAGCAAAGGGGGCAAGACACCATGAAATGTCCGTACTGCGCCCATCCGGAGAGCAAGGTGGTGGATTCCCGGCCCTCCGATGAGGGGGCCAGCATCCGCCGCCGCAGGGAGTGCCTGGCGTGCCATAAGCGGTTTACAACCTATGAGACCATGGAGAGTCTGCCTCTGGTGGTCATCAAGAAGGATGGCAGCCGCCAGACATTTGACAAAAGCAAGCTGCTCAACGGCATGATCCGGGCCTGTGAGAAGCGCCCGGTGCCCTTTGGAAAGCTGGAGGAGATTGCCAACGAAATTGAGCAGGTTCTCCAGAACGACATGGACCGGGAGATCCCCTCGGCGAAGATTGGGGAGCTGGTGATGGACCGGCTGAGAGAGGTGGACGAGGTGGCCTATGTCCGCTTCGCGTCGGTGTACCGGCAGTTTAAGGACATCGGCACCTTTATGACGGAACTCAATAAGCTGCTAGCGGAGAAATAGAAACAAAAAACAGCCTGTCGAAGCATGTATTCGACAGGCTGTTTTTTTAAGTGTCATTGTCATCTTCTCCCAACTGCTGGCGGAGGTAGGGGGCGAAGATGCGCTCCAGAAGGAGGGAGTGGAGCAGGGCCAGAAGGGCGGGGGTGACTGCGATGGCCAGGAAGAAGTTGAGACACACCGTCAGGGCGGCATACAGCAGCAGCGCCAAGGCGATCGTAGAGGGCAGGTGGGCGATGGCCAGCTTGGCGCAGTTGGAGAGGAGGCCGCCCACACCGAATTCAAACTGGGAGAGGACGGGGAAGAGGTAGCACAGCAGGCCCAGCGGCAACAAAAGAAACACATAGTAGGCCATAAACAGGATGTAGCCGGCGCGGTTGAGCGATGCAGTCTGATAGAGCAGGGTATAGAGAACGAACAAAACCGCACCGACAGCCACCACCACGAGGGTGGTCAGGGCGCCAACCTTGAAATTTTCCCGGAAGGTACGAAAAAACAGGCTCCAGCTCTTGCGCTCGCTGCCGCGGATACAGCGCGCCACTGTGCGGTAGAGGGCGGCGGTGGCGGGCCCCAGGGTGAACACGGGCAGAGAGCAGACCAGCCAGAACACACTGAGGAGAAAGAGATCCACCAGCTTTTCGATCAGACGCCAGAAGTCGTTTTCCGGATTAAAAATGCCTGCGGCCATGAAGGGGCCTCCTTTTTGTCACAGGCCCGGCGACAGGTCGCCGGGCCTGTACGGGTTCAGAACAGTGTGGGAATCCGCTCGGCCAGCGCGGCGGCCAGCCGGGCGTGGCTCTCACGGGTGAGGTGCATGAAGTCAATGGGGTTGTGCGCCAAGCCAAGGGCATTGGCGTCCAGAAAGTGGCAGCGGGTTTCTGCGGCGACCGCCCGGAACTGGCCGGGCAGGCGCAGGGATTTTTCCACGCAGCCCAGTCCCATCTCCTGGGCCACGGGAGATCGCTCCACTCCCTTTCCGATGGCGGGCGGGGCGACAATCAGAAGGTTGGGCTGCCCGCCCGCCCAGCAGTCGATGGACTGTGCCTTCCGCACCAGGCGGCGCAGGCCCTTGCCGATGGCGCAGGCGTTGGCGCCCAGCCGCTCCTTGGTATCGTTGGTGCCCAGCATGACCACCAGCAGGGACACCGGCGCGTGGCTCATGAGGCATGGATAGAGGTAGGGCAGGGCGCTCAAACTCTCCTCCACCGGGTCGTCAAAGACGGTGGTGCGTCCGGGTAGCCCCTCCTCAAGAACCAGAAAGTCCTCTCCCAGGGCAGCCTGGAGGCGGCAGGTCCACCGCTCTGATTCATTAAAGCGGCGGAGGGAGCCGTCGGCGCAGTCGGCGGGATCGGCGCAGTATCCATGGGTGTTGGAGTCTCCCAGGCAGACGATGTGGCGCTTCACCGCTTACCTCAACTCGGGCAGGGAGGCGGCGGCCACGGACTGGCCTACACGGCGGGCCTTCTCGTCGGGCAAGGTGGGGTTCATGAGGCCGGCCACCTCCGGGTACTCGTCGGCCAGCACCTTCTTACAGGTGTCCAGGATGATGTCGCCGCCCCGGCCGGACATGACGCGACCCAGCAGCAGCACGTGCTTGAAGCCGTAGAAGTGGTGGTACAGGGCCAGGGAGTGGCCCAGGTACACGCCGATGGAGCGGTAGATGGCCTCGGCGGGGGAACCGCCCTGGTCCATCAGCTTCTGGACCTCCTTGAGCTTCTCAGCAGGGGAGAGGTCGGCGGACAGGCTGATGCCGGCGGCGGGAGCCAGCTTGATGACGGAGTCCTGGGAGAAGTATTTGACGCCGCAGCCGATGTCGCCGGACCACTCGTCCTCCATGGCGTTGGGGGACACGTCCACCGGGGCGAAGGCCAGCTCGTTGAGCCAGCCGGTGATGTTGCCGTTGGCGTCCACGTAGCCCACGGCCTCGCTGGTACCCATGGCGATGCCCAGAATGTTGTCTTCCTCCAGGCTCATGGCGCCGGCCAGGGCGGACACATCGCCGTCGTTGGCCACCACATAGGGCACGTCGCCGAAGGTGTCGCGGATGGCGCGGATATAGATGTCCTTCACCTTGGCGTCAAAGTCCTCCTTGGACACCTTGAGGAACAGGGAAGCCACCATGGTGCGGTTCTCGATATAGATGCCGGCGGAGGAGACGCCCACCGCGTCCACCCGGGGCATGTGCTCGGCGGCGGCCTTGAGGGCGGAGACGATGCCCTCATAGTGGTAGTCGGGGTCGGAGGTGGTCTTGGGGAACCAGACGACCTCCTCGGAGAAGACCGGCTCGCCGTCGATGACGGCGGACACCTTGCGGTCGGAGCCGCCAGCATCGAAGCCGATGCGGCAGCCGCCCAGGTGGCGGCCCACAGCCTGGGGATTGCTCTTCTCGGCAGGCACCTGGTCGCAGTACACCACCTCAAAGGGCTTCTCATAGACGTTGGACATGAAGTCGGCGTCAAAGGCGCGGGCGCCGCCCACGCGGTAGGTGGCCTTCATGGCCTCATATACGGCCTGATCGCCGCTGAGGTACACCTTGAAGCCGCCCTTCATCCAGAGCAGCATCTTGATGATGCGGTCCACATAGTAGATGTCGGCCTCGGCCATGTCCGGAGTGCCGTGGATAAAGGTTTTGTAGACCGCCACCTCGCCGCCGGCCCGCTCCACCGCGATGTCCAGCGGCTTTTTGGCGTCCTTCAGAAAGGCGGTGCAGAACTTTCCCAGGGGGAGAAAACCGGGGTCCAGTTCCGGCACGTTTTTTACTGGGACTTCAATTCCAAGATGCTTCATTGCGTAAGCCCTCCTTTTTTGTGGGAAACAGACAGGTTCCTTCCCCTATAGGCTATCAGTTTTTTTGAATCTGTCAAGCATATTTTCAGGGTTTTGAAAATAATTTTCGAAATTCTCTTGACGGGAGGGGGGAGGGCGGTTATGATGGAGGCAATGGGGGACCTCTCCCAATCAGCGAAAGGTGGGATCTGACATTATGGATCATAAGGCTCGTTTACAGAGTCACCAGAAGTGGATTCAGGAGGAACTGGAGCGCAGCATCCGGTTTTGGATGAAAAACGGCATGGACCCGGTGCACGGCGGCGTCTATACCTGTCTGGATCGGGAGGGAAAGGTGTTCTCCACGGACAAGAGTGTGTGGATGCAGGGCCGCTGCGCTTGGATCTTCGCTTATCTGTGCCACGTGTACGGAGTGAAGGAGGAGTGGCTGGCCGCCAGCAAGAGCTGCCTGGACTTCATGGAGCGGTACTGCATCAACCGGGCGGCGGGCAACCGGATGTACTTCACCGTCACCGGCGACGGCAAGCCGCTGCGTCAGCGCCGCTATTGCTTCTCCGAGGGCTTCTATGCCATCGCCAACGCCGAGTATTACGGTGTTACCGGCGACAAGGCCTGCCTGGAGCGGGCCCGCGCGGCCTACGACCTGATCTGGAACCTGAACCAGGGGCTGGTCGCCGACCCCACGGGGATGGGCCCCAAGACCATCCCAGAGACCCGCTCCGGCCGCGCCCTGGCCAACCCTATGATCTATCTGAACATCACCTCGGTCCTGCGCCGGGTGGACCCCGAGCAGGACGCGCTTTACAGCGAGCGGGCCGCCCAGTGCGTGGATGAGATTTTCCGCTACCACTACAAGCCAGAGCTGGGCTGCACCTTGGAGAGCGTCGGCCCCAACGGCGAGTTCCGGGGCGACGTGACCGAGGGCCGGGTGGTCAACCCCGGCCACGACATCGAGTGCTCCTGGTTCCTGATGGGAGGGACGCCAACCGGAAGGGCGACAAGAAGCAGCATGAGGTGGCGGTCAAAATCTTTGACCAGGCCATCGAGGCCGGCTGGGACTACGAGTACGGCGGCCTGCTCTACTTCATCGACTGCCTGGGGCGTCCCCCTGAGGCCTATGAGCACGACATGAAGCTCTGGTGGCCCCACGACGAGATCCTCATCGCCAGCCTGATGATCTACCGCGACACCGGCGACGAGAAGTACCTGACCTGGTTTGAGCGCACCCTGGACTACTGCAAGGAGCACTTCTCCGATCCCGAATACGGCGACTGGTACGGCTACCTGCGCCGGGACGGCAAGCCCACCATGCCCGCCTGTAAGGGCAGTACGTTCAAGGGGCCCTTCCACCTGCCGCGGATGCTGGTGATGTGTGACCAGATGCTGGGACAGCTCCTGGCCGGACAGTGAGGGGGCAGTTATGCCCTTTGGAAATGTATTTGAAAAGATCAACAGTGAATACTACCAGCTGACCAGCGCGGAAAAGAAGGTGGCCGACTATGCGGTGATTCACCAGCAGAAGACCCAGTTCATGTCCATCTCCGAGCTGGCGGAGGAGGCCGGCGTGGCGGAGGCCACTATCTCCCGCTTCTGCAAGCGGCTGGGTTACAAGGGGTACAGCGCGTTCAAGCTTGCCGTAGCCAACTCCACGGCACGGCGGGTGGAAGCCCCTACCGTACCGGGGGAGATCCGGCCGGAAGACAGCATTGAGGAGCTGTGTCAGAAGCTCTACGCCGCTGACCGGGATGCCATGGCCCAGACGGTGGAACTGATCCGCCCGGACAGCGTCCGGAAGGCGGCGGATCTGCTCTTTTCCGCGGAAAAGGTGCTGTGCATGGGGCAGGGGGGGTCCATGATCCTGGCTCAGGAGTGCGCCCATCTGTTCAGCACCGCCCGGCCCAACTTCTACGCGGTGCTGGATTCCCACATGCAGGCCATCGCCGCCTCCCACCTGACGGCCCGGGACGTGGTACTGTATTTTTCCTACTCCGGCTCCACGGAGGAGCTGCTGAAAAACCTGAAAATCATCCGGGACCGGAGAGCGGTGGCCATCCTGGTCACCCGGTTCCCCAAATCCCCCGGTGCGGCCTATGCCGACGTAGTGCTTCAGTGCGGCTCTCTGGAGGGGCCCCTCCAGGGCGGCTCGGTGGCGGCCCGTGTAGCGCAGCTCTACCTGATGGACGTGCTGTTCCATGAGGTGTGCCGCAGGGATGTGCAGGGCAGTGCGGAGACAAGGGAGGCCGTGGCGGAGGTGCTTTCAGACAAGCACATTTGACCGCGTATTGCAAAACGTGAAAGAAATTTGCAGAATTTTTGGAGAAATAAAATTTTCTTCGAAAAGCATATTGACAAAACACCCTCGGAATTATACAATCTACACAACGGACGAGATGTCCTGGAAAGAAAAATTTATCGAAAATGAGGAGGAAGAACAATGAACATAAAGAAACCTCTTGCGCTCCTGCTCGCCGCCGGTATGACTCTGGGGCTGGCCGCCTGCGGCAACGGCTCCCAGGGTAACAGTGAATCCCCCGCGCCCGGCGGCGAGACCGGCGGCAGCTCCAGCGGCACCGTTGAACTCAACCTCTGGTCCTTCAATGTCGGTGGGTTTGCCGAGGCATCCAATTGGGAGCCTATCATTGCTGCTTTCAATGAGCAGAATCCCAATATCAAGATCACCGTCACTCCCATCAACTATCAAGACGGTGATCAGAAGCTGACCTCCGCCATCACCGCTGGCACCGGCCCCGACATCATTTTCGAGGGCCCCGAGCGTATCGTGGGCAACTACGCCCGTGAGGGCCTGATGGTGGATCTGTCCGACCTGTGGGAGACTGGCGGCTCCGACATTGCCGAGGGCATCTCCTCCGTGTCTCAGTTGGACGGCACCTACTACATGTATCCCCTGAGCGTGGCCGCCCACTGCATGGCTATCAACTATGATGTCTTTGAGGCGGCTGGTGCCCTCCAGTATATCGACGAGGAAACCCGCACCTGGACCACCGACAACTTCGTAAAAGCCATGGAGGCCGTTCGTGACGCCGCGGCGGCGGGCACCGTCAACGTTGCCACCCCCGGCATCATCTACTGCGGAGCCCAAGGCGGGGACCAGGGTACCCGCGCCCTCGTCAACAACCTGTACTCCGACTACTATGTCAATGAGGACGGCACCTCCTACCTCGCTAACAGCGAGAACAACGTCAAGGCTCTCAAGCTGCTGCAGGATATGGTGAACAACGGTTCCATGTCCGCCAATGCCAGCTTCGCCGCGGCCGACGAGCTGCAGGCCTTTGCCAACCAGACCTGCGCCGTGTCCTTCTGCTGGAACTACTCCAATTACACCCAGTATGCTGAGCAGACCCAGTTCACTCCCTTTGCCATGGCCTTCCCCTCCGACGACGGCAAGCCCGAGCTGGAGATGGCCGGCCCCTATGGCTTCGGCGTGTTCAACAACAAGGATGAGGCCAAGATTGAGGCCGCCAAGAAGTTTGTGCAGTTTGTCTGCGACGACCAGACCACCGGCATCGAGGCGGTGAAGACCACTGGATTCTTCCCTGTCCACGCTGACTGGGGTGACGTCTATGCCGGCGACGCTGACGCCGAGACCCGCGCGCCCTTTGCCCTGATGAGCGACTACCTGGGCCGCTACTACAACCTGACCGGCGGCTGGACCGAGCAGCGCGGTTACTGGTGGCCCATGCTGGCTGAGATTATGACCACCGGCGCTGACGTGCAGACTGCGGCCGACAACTTTGTGCAGCAGGCCAACGCAAACATTGGCTGAGAGCCCGATCAACGCATTTGAATTGCGCACACCTGTGCCCGCTCCCTGCTGAGAGGGGGCGGGCACAGCTTCTTTTTACCACACCGGTGAAAGGAAAGGCAAATACCACTTGAAAGAGGGGAGACACTCATGGCGCAAAATACCGTGACGGCCCAGGCCGGACGGAAGCCCAAAAAGCAAAAGCAGTCCCAATTCTCCGGCATGAGCCGCGCCCTGGTGCGGAGAGAGACCATCTCCGCCTATCTGTTCCTGCTGCCCAGCCTGATCTTTTTCGTGACCTTCGTGGTCGTGCCCATGTTCATCTGCCTGTTCTACAGCTTTACGAAGTATGGCTTGGGCGGTATCAAGGGGTTCGCAGGACTGGAGAACTATATCAAGCTCTTTCAGGACCCTATTTTTCACAAGGGCTTCCTGAATACACTGATTATCGTGGTGGTGGCGGTGCCCTGTGTCACCGCTTTCTCCCTGTGGGTGAGTTCCGCCATCTATAAGATGCACTCCATTCCCCGCTCCTTCTTCCGCTGTGTGTTCTACCTGCCGGTGGTCACCGGATCGGTGGCCATCACGGTAGTGTGGAAGTGGATTCTGAATCCCTACAACGGCATCCTTAACCAAGTGGCGGGCACGACCGGCTTTGACTGGTTGGGCACCCAGAGCACGGCCCTCTGGTTCATCATCCTGATCCTGTTTACCACCTCCATCGGCCAACCCATCGTGCTGTATGTGGCGGCCCTGGGCAACGTAGACCAGTCCCTTATCGAGGCCGCCCAAGTGGACGGCGCCACCAAGCTTCAGGTCTTTTGGAAGATCAAGTGGCCCCAGATCATGCCTACCACCCTCTACGTGCTGGTTATCACGACTATCAACTCCTTCCAGTGCTTTGCGCTGATCCAGTTGCTGACCAAGGGCGGGCCACTGAACTCCACCATGACCATCATGTATCAGGTCTACGACACCGCTTACCGGCTGAACGATCTGGGTTATGCCTGCGCGATCGGTGTTGTTCTGGCCATTATCATCGCCATTTTCTCCGCCATCCAGTTCAAAGTGGCGAAGACGGACTAAGGAAGGAGTGAGAAAATGAGTGCAAATACGACCACAGTCAAAGTGAAAAAAACTGATCTGAGCGGCACTTCTACGGCTTATAAGGCCGTCGCCGTGGTAATTCTGATCCTGCTGGTGATCTTCTTCCTGTTCCCCCTGTACTGGATTGTCACTGGTTCATTCAAGGATGTCATCGAGATCAATTCCCGCGTACCCATCTGGTTTCCCCAGAACCCCACTGTGGACAACTATGCCCGCCTGTTTGAGAACCCTGCTTTTCTGTGGCTGTTTAATATTGTGTTCATCTCTGCCATGGCCATGCTCCTGACCTGTATTACTGCTGCTCTGGCCGGCTATGCCTTGGGTAAGAAGCGGTTCTACGGCCGGGCCATCCTGTTCACCATTATCATCTGCGCCATGGCTCTGCCCAAGCAGGTCATTGTTATCCCTCTGGCTCAGGAGATGAAGCTGTTGCACCTGAGTGACACCTTGTGGGCGGTCATCCTGCCCACCGTGGGCTGGCCCTTCGGTGTCTTCCTGATGAAGCAGTTCTCTGAGACGATCCCTAATGAAATTCTGGAGGCTGCCCGGGTGGACGGCGCCGGGGAGCTGAAGACCTTCTTCAGCGTGGTGTTCCCCATGATCAAGCCCGGCATCGGCGCTCTGGCCATTTTTACCTTTGTCAATACCTGGAATGACTATTTCCTTCAGTTGGTTATGCTGACCAGTAAGGAGAAGTGGACCCTGCCCCTGGCGATTGCCAACCTACAGGGCGAGATGTCCTCCGACTTCGGCCTCATCATGGCCGGTGCTGCCCTGGCGGCCATCCCCATCATCGTGGTGTTCATCGCGTTCCAGAAGTACTTTACCCAGGGAATAGCCATGGGAGCAGTCAAGGGCTGACGCGCCGCTCGTGCTGCCCCTCCGCTGGCACAGCCAGCGGAGCCTGCGCTACAAATGTGCCGCCAAAAGAACGGAGCCTCTATAAAATGAGATTCTGATTGAGAAGAGAGAAGGATACTATCATGAGCGATTTGAAGAAATACCACGGTGTTATCCCCGCGTTTTACGCCTGCTATGACGAGGAAGGGAATATCTCACCGGAGCGGGTGCGGGGCCTGACCCGCCACCTGATTGGCAAGGGCGTAAACGGCCTGTATGTGGGCGGTTCCTCCGGCGAGTGCATCTATCAGGGCGTGGAGGAGCGCAAGGTGGTGCTGGAGAACGTGATGGCCGAGGCTAAGGGCAAGGTGGTTGTCATCGCCCACGTGGCGTGCAACAACACCGCCGACAGCCAGGTGCTGGCCGCCCACGCGGAGAGCCTGGGGGTGGACGCCATTGCCTCCATTCCTCCCATCTACTTCCACCTGCCCGAGTACGGCATCGCCCAGTACTGGAATGATATCTCCGCCGCCGCCCCCAACACCGACTTTGTCATCTACAACATCCCCCAACTGGCGGGGGTGGCCCTGACCACCTCTCTGCTGCGGGAGATGAAGAAAAACCCCCGTGTGATCGGCGTGAAGAACTCCTCCATGCCAACCCAGGATATCCAGATGTGGCATGACGAGGATCTGCTCGTTTTTAACGGGCCCGATGAGCAGTTCATCTCCGGTCTGGCCATGGGCGCCTGCGCCGGCATCGGAGGTACCTATGCCGTTATGCCCGAGCTCTTCCTGAAGGTGTATGAGCACTTCCAGAAGGGTGAGATGGAGGCGGCCCGCCAGATCCAGAATGAGATTGACCACATCATCTACAAGATGTGCTCCGCCCACGGCAACCTGTACGCCGTGCAGAAAGCAATTTTGGCCAAGGACGGCGTGCCCTGCGGTTCGGTCCGCAAGCCCATGCCCGCCCTGATCGACAGCGATGCGGCTGTAGTGGACGAGGCCCACGCTATGATCGCCGCCGCCGTGGCTAAGTTCTGCTGATCCATTGGAACGCCCCAGGGGCGGGCGTAGGCTGCGCCCGTCCCACTCTGTAAAGATAGGAGATGGTTGCAATGCGCATTTATCAAGCCGAAAACTACAAGGCCATGAGCCGCCGGGCGGCCAACATTATCTCTGCGCAGGTGATCTACAAGCCCAACTGCGTGCTGGGTCTGGCCACCGGCGGTACCCCCGTAGGGCTCTATCAGCAGCTTGTGGAGTGGTATAAGAAGGGCGACTTGTCCTTCGCGGAGACCCGCTCCGTCAACCTGGACGAGTACCTCGGGCTGTCCCCCCACCATGAGCAGAGCTACCGCTATTTCATGCAGGACAATCTCTTCGACCATATTGACATCCATCCGGAGAACACCCACGTGCTCAACGGCCTGGCCAAGGACCCCGATGCCGAGTGTGCGGCCTATAATAAACTCATTGCGGAGCTGGGTGGCATTGACCTCCAGTTGCTGGGCATGGGCCATAACGGCCACATCGCCTTCAACGAGCCCGGCGACGACTTCGGCCTGGAGACCCACGTGGTGGATCTGACCGAGAGTACCATTGAGGCCAACAAGCGTTTCTTTGAGAGCCGTGATGAGGTGCCCCGCCACGCCCTGAGCATGGGTATCAAGAACATCATGAACGCCCGCCGCATCCTGATGGTGGTCAGCGGCGAGGAAAAGGCGGACATTGTCTGCAAGGCGTTTATGGGCCCCGTGACCAAGGAGGTTCCCGCCTCTGTGCTCCAGCTCCATCCTGACGTAACTCTGGTGGGCGACAAGGCCGCCCTTCACAAGCTGGTGGAAGCAGGTGTGACCGTATGCGGATAACCGGCGCTCAAGTGTTCGACCTGCAGGAGGGCTTTGTCCAGCGGGACATCTGCTTTGACGGCCGCCTGCTCTCTGGCTCCAGCGCGGACGGGAAGACCTATGACGCCTCCGGCTGCTATGTGATCCCCGGTCTCACCGACGTCCACTTCCACGGCTGCATGGGCCGGGACTTCTCCGACGCCGAACCAGAGGGCCTGGAGATTATGGCACAATATGAGCTCTCCCGGGGGGTCACCCAGATCTGCCCTGCCGGTATGACCCTGACGGAGGAGCAGCTCACCAAGATCTGTCAGGTGGCCGCCGCCCATCGGGCCGCCGATAAGCCCGGCGCCGCCCTCTGCGGCATCAATCTGGAGGGACCCTTCCTCTCCATGGCCAAAAAGGGCGCACAGAACGGCGCGTGGCTCCACGCCCCCGACGTGGCTATGTTCCGCCGCCTGATGGCCGCCTCCCAGGGACTGGTCAAGCTCGTTTCCATTGCCCCGGAGGAGCCGGGTGCCATGGAGTTTATTGAGGCGGTGGAGGGAGAAGTCACCGTGTCCATCGCCCATACCACGGCGGACTATGACACCTCTATGGAGGCTTTCCGTCTGGGGGCCCGGCAGGTGACCCATCTGTTCAACGCCATGCCGGCCTTCAGCCACCGGGCCCCCGGTGTGGTGGGAGCCGCCCTGGACACCCCCCTGTGCAATGTGGAGCTCATCTGTGACGGCGTGCACATCCACCCCTCGGTGGTGCGGGCCGTGTTCAAGATGTTCGGCTCCAAGCGGGTTATCCTGATTTCCGATACTATGCGGGCCGCCGGCATGCCTGACGGCGACTATACCCTGGGCGGTCAGGCCGTTCAGGTCAAGGGCAACCGGGCTACCCTGAGCGACGGCACCTTGGCAGGCTCCGTCACCGACCTGATGAAGTGCATGAAGACCGCTGTATCCTTCGGCATCCCCCTGGCGGATGCCGTGCGGGCCGCCGCCGTCAACCCGGCTATGGCCATCGGCATCTTCAGCCGGGTGGGCAGTCTGGAGCCTGGCAAGCGGGCCAATGTGGTGGTTCTGGATCAAAATCTCGACGTCAAGGACGTCTTCTTCCGCGGCGAGCTGGTCAGCCGGTAAACGTGCGCCCCAAAATTCAAGCCTTCCGACCCTACTC